>Ga0255763_1000069_pt1 | contig 95536 bp, 66 predicted proteins | sample 041ome_2_FD_179963 | JGI IMG/M metagenome (GOLD analysis project Ga0255763, IMG submission 179963) | Coastal salt marsh microbial communities from the Groves Creek Marsh, Skidaway Island, Georgia - 041406US metaG (version 2) | ecosystem: Environmental > Aquatic > Marine > Intertidal zone > Salt...
ATCGCGACGTGGATGCGATCGATCGAGCGATCGCGTGGGGGTGCCCAGTGGGTGTGCGCGTGCCTGGTCACGATCGGTCTTTTGATGTCCACAACCCACACGAAGGGGGAACGACCCCCCCAAAAAAAAGCGCCCCCGTCTGTGGGATGGGGGAATCTCGCCGAGATATCGTCCGTCGATCGCGACCCGTCAGGTTCGCGCGCGATCGATGTCGCGCATCGATGGATGACGCGCGCGATCGATGCGTGCGCGGGGTGGACGACGACGACGACGCATGCGTGCGCGAAGCGCGCCATTGATTCGCGCGCATGCTGGCGCGGACGACGACGACGCGCGCGCAGACGAGGACGGCGACGGGCGGGATTGCGTCGCGTCTCACTCGCGCGTGTCGCACGAGCGCGCACGGTGCGCGACGGTGCGCGCGCGTGATGGCGTCATCGGCGGCGCCGGCGTCGAACGCGTACCTGTTGCTCACGCTGCACTACGTCGATGGGATGTTGGAGAAGCGCGGACCGCATCGGGAGGCGCATCTCGCGGGGGCGCAGCGGGGGTATGATGATGGTACGATTGTTATGGCGGGGGCGTTGCTTGATCCCGTCGATGCTGGGGTGTTTGTGTTTAAGAATGTGGATGAGGCGCACGTGAAGGCGTTCGTGGAGGCGGACGCGTATTACGTCGCCGGGTTGGTGCCGAGGTATACGATTCGTCCGTGGATGGTTGTGGTTGGGAATTAATGATGACATTATTAGTGGGTGCGGGTGGAATGTTTTGTGATGAAAGTATAACATTTTTTGTTTACGGTTGTGTGTGTGTGTGTGTGTGTACAAGGCTGTGAAATCGTAAAGAATAATATAAAGCGCCGCGCAAAGCCTCCTAAAAGCTTCTAAAAGTTGTCGAAACCGCTCGTGTCGCCCTCGATGATTTGACGCAAAGACAGCAACACAAAGCCAAGTCCGAATAATACGCCAAGGTTGACAAAGGAAAACAGTAACCTGCTCTTTCGTGGTGTAAAGCCGAGGTTTAAGGATGTCAAGACGCCCTTGGCCGCGGCGCCGACGATGTCCTTGCGCTTCGTCGCATCCGTCATAGCGAGTAATTTCAACGCCAACGTAGGGTGAGTGTAGAGCATGATGTTGGCCAAATCAAATTCGTTCATATCCTTCAAGTCGTCTTTCGAAAAGTCTGTCAAACCGATAGCCTCCATGTAATATGGATCAACCTTGTTCAACGTCGTCATGACATCCATAACGCCCGCCGCGTTGGCGGCGTCCACCTTCTTCGCCGCCGCATCATCGGCACCAGCATCATCCTCGATCGGTACAGCATCTACGATGACGTAAGGTTCAGTTTGTGCCACGCGAAGCACCTTGAATCGTTTCTGTCCTTTGGCGACGACGGCGAGGAGCTTACCGTCGACGACGACGTCGTGCGCGCAGATATCCATCATCGTCCCTACGCCCGCGATGCGCCCATCGATCCCACGGTACACAGCCCCGAACGCATTCGTCTGCTCGAATGAGTCTTCTGGTAAACGTCCGTAGCCTGGGACGATGTCGAACATTCGATCGCCACTCTCGTACGCGTCGATGACGCGTGAGCCATTCAGGTTGATCTTCTTGCGACCATCCACGCCCTCTAAAATCCCTCGAAGCTTGAATCCAGCCTCATCGGTATCTTCAAAACCATCCATCGCACCATTCTTAGTGCCCGGGATGAGCTTGGAGAACAACGTCAGCCATCGCGGCTCGAATAAATTCAATCTAACGTACGAGCCCGGGACGGCGACGAATGGATACGGAATGACTGGTACTTGGAATTCCCCAGGCTGTCGAACAATCTCCTTGCCTTCTTCCACCGCTCCATTCACTGCCTTAAACTCCTTTGCGTCATCGTCATCGAGCACCACGAATCGCTCGCCGGTAACCTTATCAAACACCTCCTGCGGAAGCTTAAACCACTTTGTGTCGTCGCTCAAATCGTACCCGCTAAACGTCTTCTCAAACGGCGAGTCCAAAAATCCCAACGGTACGTCCAAGAACACCGCTTGCAATCTCTGAATCCGCGTCGTCATCGCATCACTCTTCTTAAAAGCCTTCTCTCTCGCGCTCCGTTGCTCTTTCGACGCGCGCTCCTTCGCTTGCGCCTCGGCGCGCTTGGCATCCGCAGCCTCCGCCTCGGCGCGCGCCTTAACCTCAGCTTCATCCTCCCCGAGCAACGCGCTGAGCGACGCCAACGAGTCCTCCGCCTTGATCTTCGTCGTCGTCGTTGTCGTCGTCGTCGTCGACGACGCCTTGACGCCCCCATCGCCGTCCTCGACGCTCTCCACCGTCGCCGTGTTCGACGACGACTTGCGCCCGAACGTGTCCCACCACGCGCGCGTGCGCACCGTCGCCGCCCCCCGTCGCGCCGACGCCGACGACGCCGACGACGATGAAAGTGTCGACGATAACGCGCGCGACGACGCGCGCGAGCGCACCGTCGCGGGCGCGAACGAGGTCATCGAGTGCGTCGTCATTCGTCGGTGCCGTCGCGGCGCACAGTGACGTCATGTTTTATCCAGACTACACCACAGGCGTCGAGCTCAACGTCGCGAACGCGTCAGAATTGCGCGCGCGACGGCGAAAGGCGCGCGATGGGGAAGATTAAAGATTATTTTATCGCGCAAGGCATCGAGGCGGGGGATATTCCAAAAGCGTTCGTGTGCGTGTGCGCTGTGATTGATGCGCGCGCGGTGGATGTGTTGGTTGCGGTGTTGCGGTTGAGTGCGGTGTATGCGTGACTGACGATGTGGTGCGTGCGCGCGTAGTTTTCATGAGGTGATTAGTGTGGCGTTTGCGGCGTCGACGTGGGTGATGTGCTACGCGTTGCAGCCGTCGTTGACGTTGGCTAGGCCGCTGCGCGCGTTGCCGCTGGCGGAGCGCGCGGCGCCCGTGTTCAAAAGGACGCTCGAAATTGCGGCGGCACAGACGGTGAAGATGACCAAGCGCGTGCCGATGTTAGTGAAGGCTAATCCCGAACGGTTAACGCTTGGATTGGCGGAAAGTTTGATGTTTCGTGGGGCGATAAAGCCAATCACGTTTGGCGGGAAACTGTTCTTGTCGTACAAGTTTGTGCAGTGGACCAAGAGGAAAAGTCGACCGGTGCGCGCGGCATCGTTGACGTTGAGCGCGCGTGGACGGAAGCGGGGACAGCACCCGGTATTGGTGACTGCGTGAGCGCGCGCGTGTCGTAGTATGTATAGAGTTTAGCGGCGTCAGAAGATGTTATGAAAGATATTATAATCAATTCTTCTCTAGCGTCCGCGAAAGTTTCTGAATGATTCAGCCGCTGTGGACGTCGTCTCAGACTTCAAACTCACGTCGCGAACGTCTTCTAGTTGTTCTTGGAGCACTTGAATGGCTAGGTTTTTCCAGACGTCACCGGCGGCGTTCTCGGCGCCCGAAGGCACGAAATCAAACGCCATGCGAAACAGCACGCGCGTGAACCCAGGCGTAGTGGGCAGGCACACGTGTAGCTGCTCAACGCATCCCATCGGGGTATCGCCCCCGATGCGAGGCTTCAAAGCAATCGTACTCGAAATCACACACGACGGCTTGAACAGCACGCTTTGCGGCACTGGGTCATATCCCACGCGCAAGATTTTGGAAATCGCCTTTGTCGCGTCGATGGCTTGAAATCTCCCCGCGCCACGGTTCAAAATCCCCACTGGCTCTCGGCGTGCGCGTTCAGTGATATCAAGCAGGCGCTCTACGACGACTTGACTATCTAATTCCACGTCAGCTGTGACTTCAGCCATGGTCACGAACCCCTCTCGCGGGGTAAACATCCCCGGCCCGTTGGCTTCGTACACGTCTTCGTCCCAAGACGCCTCCACGCCTCCGCTCGCGACTGCCGCGCCATCGTCACCCATACCGACAAAATCCCTCGGGTCGCTCGCACCCGGCCACACGAACACCATACCATCCCGTTCAATCACTCGCAAATCATTCACCACGACATCCTTTAAAAACTTACACGACGGCATCTTCACGCACGCTCCGCCCGTCGTGTACTCCCACCCGTGATACGGGCACTGTATGCGCCCTTCCACCACCTTCCCCAGGCTCAGCGGACACGCACGGTGCGCGCATTCATCTTTCACGCACCCTAACTCCCCGTCTTCGCCTCTGAACAACACCCAGGGCACGTTGAATAAATCAAACGTCGCCATCGACGTCTTATCCCGCACGTCGCGCGCGAACGCCACTGGAAACCAATAGTCCCGCGCATCTCTTCCCATCCTTCTCGTCGTCGACGTCATCCACGACGACGCCGACGCCGACGCCGACACCGACGCCGACGCCGACGACGTACTCGCCGCACCCATCGCGCTCTCCCCATCCTCCACGACCGCGCGCACGCGCGCGAACGATGCCCCGCGCATCGACGCCGACGCGCGATCGCTCGCGCGCGAATGCACCGTCGCGCCACCCATCGCGCGACCGCCGCGATGGTGCGCGCGCGCGGACGACATCGATATCGCCGTCGCCGATGCCGATGCGTGCACCGTCGTCATCCCGCGCGTCGTCGTCGTCCGTCGCACACTCGCGTCGGGCATCCGGCGATCGATCATCGACCGACGTGTGTCGACGACCTGTGTTGGCGTCGACGCACCCCTACTAGACACAGTACGCCCACAGTACGAGGACACGCGCGCCGATCTCGAGTTTTATCAATCGACGAACGCGCGAGATCACCACACATCGGCGTGCACGCGCCTAAACAGCGCACATCGCGGCGCATGGGTGTGGATAAGTGATTTAGCGCGAGACAGCGGACTTACCCCTCAGCTTGAGTCGTGATTCGTCGTTTGGGTGTATACGAACGCACGCGCGGCGGTTTGGATCGCGCGCGCGGGTGGATAGACTTGTGGATAGCCGTCGTCGACGTCGCCGATGCGTGGCGCGACGCGACGCGCGACACTTCGCGCCGCGTCTCGCATCGCATCGCACGACATTTATTTTATTTCTTCCCCATCGCACGCCATGCAGTCCATGTCCTTCGCGTCTCGCGTGTCCAACGCGCGCGCGTTCACCGCGGCACCGGTCAAGTCGTCGTCGACGTCGCGCACGGCGGTGCGAACGCGCGCCGGGTCTTTGATTGAAACCGCGCGCGCGAACGGTTTGAACGCCTTCGCCGACGCCGTCGATGCCGCTGGTTTAACCGCGACGTTGTCCACGGGCACGTATACGGTGTTCGCGCCGAACGACGAGGCGATGAAGGCATTCACCAACCCCGATGGCACGCACGCCATCGAGGATGTGTTGAAGTTTCATTGCATCAAGGGGAAGATTCAAGGCAAGCACGTGACCAACTACCCGCTCATTATGACTCTCGAAGGGACGAAGATTGCGATTGATTCTAAGACGTTCAAGGCTGAGGGTAAGATTGAGGTTGGTGCCCCGCCGCAAGGGACGCAAGGTCTCGCCGGCCGCGTCGACGGCGGGTTCATCGTGCAGACGGATATCGAAGCGGACAACGGCGTGATTCACATCATCGATGGTGTTGCGTCGCCCAAGGTGCCGCTCATTGGCCAAAATGGTGGCTATGTTGCCGGTACCGAACCGGGTTCTGGTGAAGGCCGCACTGGCCTCGACGTCAAGGTTTCTGCCAAGAAGTAAAAGTCGAGACGTACGTACGTCCCGCGCCGTCCCGAACGGCTCCACTATTTATCATGACGACGCCCGCGAGAGGCTGTCGCGCTGTCTGTACATTGTCATTTGTTGTTCATTCCGCTATTACTTGTCAAACTAGTCTTAGTTGCGCTTTAATAATTCAATTCAATTCAGATTCGTCCCGACCTCAACGCAACCACTGCGCGCACGTGAGTCGTCATTCGTTGACGCGTGCCTCATGCTTCCCATGACTCACACCACGCGCGCGTGCGCATCCTCGAAACCACACGCGACGTTTGCACGAACGTCCCGTGTCGTCGCGCGCACCGCCGTCGTCCCGAGCGCCTCTTCCTCGTCCTCGTCGTCGTCGTCGTCGTCGTCGTCGGAGCTCACCCGCGCTTTTGCCGCGAGCGCGCTCGCGTTCGCCGTGGCTTCGTCCTCGCTGACGCTCGCCCCCGCCGCGCTCGCGGGATTAAACAAATCCGGCAACAGTGACGCGTATGCGGAAATGATGAAACAAATGGAGGCGGAACGCGCGCCGACGATGAGCGCGGAGAGCTTGTTCAAGCAAGGCGGGGGCGCGTGCGGCGAAGGCTACGAGCTCAAGGTGGTCAAGGTTCTCGGCGCGTCGTGCGAGTGCGTGGCGGATTCGTGTAAGGATGATACCAGCCGTCAACAGCGCACGGAGATGGAGCGATCGTTTGGGAAGGCGGGGGAGGAGGATGCGGCGGAGGAGGCGCCCGCGGGAGGCATCAAGTTTACGTTTTCAACTGAGTAGACAAACCGCGTCAAGCTGCGTTCAATTTTTGTGTGTGAGGTGGATGTAACGGTTGTAATACCTATGCCGATGATATATTTTTTTATCTTTGTGCGTGCGGTGCTTGTCTTACGCGCGCTCATTGCCCATCACGTCGACGCGACAAGGTGACTTGAGACAACATCGCCTCGGCGTGGCTCCACACAACGCGACGCGACGCAGTACCATCGCGCACGCACGCATCGCATCGCATCGCAAAGACACTCTCGCACATGTGCGCGTGAGACGAACGGGAGCTCTGAGCGACGCCAGAGCGTGCGCCTGAACGAACGCACTCGATATGATTACAACGCAACGATGCGCCGAAGGACGGCCGTGCGCGTCGCCGCCGCTGCGTGCGTTTGCATTCGCCTTTGCTTTCATTCTGTGTGCGGCGTCTTTGTACATGGGTGACGCGTTTACCATGATACAAGGGGTTTCTTTGAATACAAGATCAACCGAGCGAGCGGTTGACTCGCGGCGAACGTCGGCGCCAACGACATCGATGTCGATATCTGCGGCTCCCGCACCGGTGGTTGAACATAATGTGAGCAGCGTGAACACTAACGAGGTCATCAGCGTGAACAACGTCAAGGTTGACGCATTCGTAGAGCTTCTTCCGCAGACATCGCCAGTGCCAGAGAAGTGCCAAAGAGAACACCAGTTTACGATGGTTGGCTTTACGCCGCCGTTTGAGACGCTCGCGTGCGACGAGAAAGCGGTGGAGAATCCAACATCTATCAAATGTTCATTTCGAAAGTTTGAATACTTTGAATCGTTTTGCTTGGCGAAAAACGTAATTGTCGATACGAAGGCGTTTGACGTGTACATTAGTGGACCGCCGGAAAACGCCAACGACCCGAGTCATTACGCGCCGCAACCAGTGCAGAGAATGCATGGCGTGTTAACTAGCACAGGCGTGTGTAACATAGAGATCAAAGATCACGCGCGCTACGGAGGAGGAGGGACAGGTGTGTTCACATATGGGTTCGAGTCAGCAAAAACGGCGGAGATGAAGCGCGTCATCGCACGCGAATCCGAGCACGTTGTTTACGTCATTGCTGGCGGATACGGCAGTGGTAATCCATGGCATGAACTCGAGCAAATCGTGAATCTATATGAGGTTATGCTTGCGCATCATTTGCCTCAAGATGGCGGACGTGTGGTCATATTCGATTCATTCAAGCGACAAAGCGTCGAAGACGTGATAAAATTCCATTCTCCTATCTACGGCGAACTCATCAAGCGAGTGTTCTCGAGCAACTTTCCACTAACGACGATGGGGTTGTACATCGATGAAAAACGTGCGCAAAACAGTGTTGGAGCGGATGAAACCAATCAGACGATTTTATTCGACCGCATGGCGTTCGTGCCTACCGGAGGTACGAGCAAGTTGTCTCGCGGAGGTCAGTCACTGGGGTGCACGCCTTCACCCGTCATTACGTCGTTCATTTCATTCGTCATGGACAAGCTTCCCGAAGTGAAAGCCGTCGAGGCAACGTTAGATGCAGTTTTCATCGTCCGCGGCGTACAGACATCGAACCGTCGCGTCGTAAGTCGTAGCTACGACGAACTATTGAACCGCGTAAAGGACAACCCAAAGGTGAAGGTGGTTGATTTCGCCGAAGTGGGTGATATTATTGAGCAAATGAAAGTTGTTCGAAGCGCAAAAGCGCTTGTCGGTCAACACGGCGCTGGTCTGACGCACGCGCTTTGGATGCATCAAGGGTCAAAGGTTATTGAAATTGCAGATGGATTCCGCTGTCACTGTTACACGGCGATCAGCAATTTTGCGGGTCACGATTACCAAAAGATATCAAGCGGCGCGAATGATCTCGCATCGTCGATCATTGCGGGGCTTGGTTTGCATTAGCTTAACATATGGACATAGCTCACGTATAAAGTCTAGAAATATAGCGCGTTGTATTAAAAGTTGCAGCTAAAAATTCACAAAGCTTTCACCAATGCGTCGAGCGTGTCATCAACTTTTGAGGATTCGACTACGCCAAATTCTCCATGCGACAACGCCAATCCAGAGGCTTTCTTCAAAGCCGTAGAGAGTGTGTCAATGTATGATACCAATCCATCTACGCGCTCAACGATGAGCGACTCATGGTCATCGTGAATGTGCATTTCATCGTCATCGACAGAGTGCGTCGCATCCGGTCCATCGCCACCTCTCCCGATGATGACTGAAACTGAGCCATCAAGTCTGAAAACTGCAGAAAATAAACGCATGGCGTTGACATCTTCTTGAATTTTCACCAATGTCATGCAACCCGGTGCGCTAAACGACAGCTGGTAACCATCGGCTAATCCGATGAAATGCGCAGTCGCAGCCGCCGCCGCTCGAAGCGCGCACGCGAAAACTTCGCAGCGCCCATCTCGAGCGCCGAGGCTCAAAGCACGTAATGCTGAGGCATTCAAAGAATCAGCGTGAGCATACAACCCTGGACCTAGGTTACCCGCATGCTTCCACTCAATCACGCATGACATTACCGGCGCCTTGGCCTTTGGCGGCGTGTACGATGCAGTCGCCGAGAATGCGTCCCGGCGGGACACCACGCAACCGGTTGCTGCAAAGTCCATCGCGGAAGCGTTTTCTGCTATGGCGGATACGAACCCTTGTGCAGCGGCAATGCGACGTACGTCGGCTAAAGCAGCATAGACGACAAACTCAGAGTGGTCGTACGAGAGTGTTTCATCGCCGATGCGCGCCGATAATCCATCCATACCTTTGAGTGCGACGTGAATAGTGAGCGCTGATTTCGATTTCACCATGCGCTTGTACTTACTTCGAGCCCATTTCGAAGTGTTCGGTATTTCGAAGCTCACGGTGTGATCTGCTTTTTGTGTCGTGCCCTTGGCGGTGGTGCGAATGTCGACGAATTTGATCTTCAACGCTCGCAGCTCGTGCGCCAACGCCGCTCGCTGGGCATCCACCGCTAAATCGCGACACGACTCGGCAATGAGCTTTGCCACGATCTCTGCCTTTGCACCTTTACGCGCACCAAGGTCGAGTTTTTCGACGACGTCCACTGTGTAGCGGGCGGCTGGAGTGATACGATGCGCGCGCACGAGCGCGAACGCTGGCGTGGTCGTCATCCACGTCGCCACAAACACGCCGCCATCTGAAGGCGTCACGGGCACGAGAGCTGTGGGCGCAGTACCGCTAGGATTTGCATCAGACGTTTTCCATGGATCGCCGCCTAAAGTACCAGGCGCAGGGTGGACCGCAGTACCAGAAGTGCGAAGCAAACCCTTGAGCTCCTGCTGCTCCACGGCTACGGAGACAATGTCGACGATACTCGCGAGCGCTGCGTGTCCTTCGAGCGCCAATCTCTTGGACAATTCAGACTCCATCGCTGATGGCACGAGTTCACCAGCACCGTGTAAGATCAGAGACCCGTCCGACATTCGACACGTGATGTACAAGTGGGTAAACTTGGAAATCTCGACGCTAATCGTCGGTCGAGCGTCGTTTGCCCAGCCATCTTCATCATCAGCGCAACTACACTGCTCGGCCGTCAAGGATTCAACGCTCACCTTGAACGTTTTCTCTTTGGCCAAATCATCGCAAATCATTTGGAGCTTTTTCGTGCAGGCGGCGCGAATAGCGTTGACTAACATACCCTCGACGTCGATGCACGAGTAATCAAAAGCGACGTCTTCAGTGTCGTCTTCACCAAAACATTGCACCTTGGCGCACATTTCTAAACTTTCCGTATCAAAAGAAACAGCTAGCGAGCCCGGTTCTTTACTTTGAAGCCAGAATGACGCGCGCACGCCTTCTAAAACACCCGCGGCTTCGCCCTTGACTATTTCAACCTTGATGTCGTTCTTTGACCATCGTTTCGACGCGCTGCGCTCCGCGGCGCTCTCCTTCAACGTTTGCGCCTGCGTGAGCACGGAATTTGCGCTGAGCATCAAAACACCATCGAGTGCGACGCGATGCAAACCTTTAAGATGTTCAGGTTCCAGTGGTGGTTCATCATCACCGCGCTTTGTGCCAAACGGAGGTAAACCAACCATCCGCGCGCACGCGATATCTGCCAGCTTGCGCTCCTCCGCCTTACTCAGCTCGAACGGCTTCGACGATGCGCCATCGCCGGTACTATCAACATCCCCACTAATGGTTTTGTTCTCGCGCGCGCCGGCTAAGATTTCTATGCATTCTACGCGCCACCCACCGTAGCGCGGTTGTTCCTTTACGCCCGGCGCTACGGGTCCGCCCAGAGTCAACGTCGCCTTATACACCCCATCAACACCAACCATTGCCTTGCCGTGTTCGATAGCAAACACCTTGAAATCCTCACTCGGCCATTCTCGATGATCATCTCGCGAATCGCACCCAAACATCTTCGACTGCACCAACCGTTCCGAGATTTCGCCCTCGTGCCGCGCCTCGCGCTCCAACCTCGCCTCTCGCGCGTCTTCGTCCTCTTCAACCTCCGCGCCACCATCTCCACCCTTAGCCCCGATCGTCACGCCAATATCCGATATCGTCCTCGGCAACGCGCTGTACGTACCGTTACATAACACATCCAACGCCCCCGGTAAGTCCCACAACGGCGCCTTGGCCCACTCGAGCTGCTGATGCAAATGAAAACACCCATCCCCAACCTTCACAAACGCCTCATCGTGCGCCCTGAGCATCAAATGCGCGTTCGCCGCCACGCACGCAATCTTCCCACTCTTCGGTGCCCATTGTTCGATCACCCCTAATCTCACCAACCGCTGTCGCGTGCGGTGCGCGTACCGCGCGAGCTCCGCCTTGCGTTCGAATTCCGCGCGCCCCGTGCACGACTCCGTGAGCGCCACGAGCTCGGCGTGCGCGCGTTGAATCACGTGCTCGACGATATCGCGAAGGGCTACCGTCGGTGCGCGTGGCGGTAGCGTATCCATCGCCACCGGCGACGCAAATCCGCGCTCGTTCTGACGCCCACGCGCGCATCATCCATCCATCCATCCATCACTGGGACGCCGAATGTCCGAATTCCCACATCCGACGTGGTCCGTTTTACCCGCGTATGATACACCCAGGGACGACGCCATCCATCCACGCCCGCGACGCGACGCGACGCGACGCGCGCGCGCACGCGACATCCGACGCCGACATCCGACATCCGACCGCGCGCGAACGATGCGCGATAATTATTTCCATCGTATTCGTTCGCCCGTTCGCCCGTTCGCCCGTCGTCGGGACGTCGGGACGTCGGGACGTCGGGATGTCGGCGTGCGCGCGCGGGCCGAGGCGGCGGTCGGCACCCCTCGGCGCTGACGTGGCGTTTTGTCGGTGTGGAGGACTATTTGAAGCGGTCTTTTCGCGACGCGCGAGGACGACGACGACGACGAGGACGACGACGACGACGACGGGGTGGGTGCGCGACGCGTCGAGTGTTATTGTTTTATACATCTATACGACCAAGGGGCGCGCGCGCGAGGCAAAGCGCGAGCGATGACGGCGTAAACGATGCGTCGGGACGAAGAAGAAGAAGATTTAAACGACACGACAAGGACGAATAATACGTCGCAAGCGGACGCGGTAGAGACGCTTGAGATTGAACGCACGCGGGCGTTGACGAGTTTGAAACATCTCGTGCGGTCGAACGAGGAGTTGGAGGTTGAGCTCGCGCGAGAGGACGGAGAGGCGGCGGGCGAGGACGCGGACGGGGATAAGGCGGCGTACGCGAGCGCGATTGAGGAGAATAAGCGTGCGATTGCGAACGTGCAAGAGCGAATCTACGCGTTGAGTGAAGAGATTTCACAGATAACTGGTGCGGACGTGCGTTTAGGGGGTGACGACGCGAACGCGCGAGGGGTGGACGGCGGCAAAGAGGGTGGCGTGTGGGTGTAGCGGCGCCTCGTAGACGCAAACGATGACGCTGAGCGAGATGTTGCTGTCACGAAGTGCGCCAGAGCACGGAGAGGATTTGGCGAGGTATTTACCAGATGATTTGTTTGAAGATGCACCGACGATTGAAGAGGCCATGGGCGTGCCTCGACCGTTGACGCCGATAAGCGAGCTGAACGCAAAACCACACGCGAGCCATTTGACCGTGGTCAAGGAGTGCGCGTCGCCGAGCTTACAGAGGTTTGTTCCGGAGATGGCGACACCCGCATCGCCGATGATGACCCCAAGTAATTGGCGAGATGTCGCCGCGACTTCACCGAAGTTTTCGGATGCGGTGAAGGATTCACCGTGCTATACGCTATCGCCGCAGTCTCCGTTGAGACCGAACGATGGTTCCGTCGGTTCAAGCGGCGGAGAGTCGCCGACGCCGCCAGTGGCGGTGTACGCCTATGCCTCGAGCGCTGGGTCGAGTGGTGGTCGCAATGGGGCATTTGCGGGTCGACCGCCTCGAGGTGATAAGCGATCAGCGTTTAGACCAGGGTCATCGCTGCCGCACCCGCGTTCCGGCGCGAGTTTTGGCCACAGAAATGCGCCTCCGCCAGTCAAGGTGAATCCCGCGATTGGTTTCACTGGTGCAGGATTTCGAGCGGCGCGTGATGAGTATTTAGATAAAGTCATGGCGTTCTTCCATCAACGCGCTTCTGAAGATTGGGTGTCAATCAAGGGCAAACAAGGCGTCAACGGTTTGTGCAGAAAGCCCGTGACGATGCCAGAGACGTATTTGGAATTTTTTGATTCGCACGCGGATAAATTCCAAGTAAACGACGAGCGTACGAAGGTGCGCATACGTCCTAGCGCGTCGTGTTCAAGTGACAGCGAAGGCACCACCGTCGACGTCGATAGCTTGAGCGGAGGGCTCGAAGAAAAGTGTGCGCTTTAAAGCCGCGACGCAGGCGAGCGGCAAAGAAGGAAAAAGAAGGAACATGTACAATGAGTCGCGCAAAAACGAAATTCAACACAGTTGAGTTGTGAATATAAATCAATGTCTATCAGATCGCGTGCTAATGGATCCACGATCGCTACGCGCTAAGCGCGAGCTATATTTAAAGTCGGCATCGCGTTCTAAAGCGCTTGGAGTTCGCTCGCGAATTGGCGGAAATACGGAAGCAACGTCGCCTCCACCGTTTTTTCCACGCGCGACTTCAACAACTCCTTGGCCTCCGACTTCCCATCACTCACCGACACCGTGTACTCATACTCATCCTCATCATTCGTCGAGCAAAATTCTTTCACTTTAATCTCACCTTTCACCTCCACGTCATCGTCATCCAAATCTTCCGCGCTCGACGTCGCCGCGCGCCCGCTCCACTTCAACGTAAATGAAAGATCAAAACATCCAAACTTCTTCCCACCCTTGCGCGTGGAAACGCTCGAATCGCCTTCAAACTTTGTCAACGTTGTGATTTTCGCATAGCCTTCGACGACGGGGACGTTTAAATCCACTCCAACGAGGAGCTCGGTGAGTTTTTCTTCGCTCCACTTGAACAAGTTGCGCTCGACCCAATGCCAGGCGTTGGGGTTGGTGCCGTCGTCTCGCTCTTGTACGATCCAACGCGAATCGCCTTCGCCCCATTTCGCCATGATGGAACGTTCACCAATGTGCGCGCGAGTCTTCGCGTGTGATGACGGACGGTGCGGGAGGAGTGCGCGCGCGCTCTCGAGGCGCGCAATGGGGTTGTCGCGAGGCGAGGCGAGCGGGCGGAGCGCGCGCAAAGACAAAGAAACTATTTTACACGGTTTACAAACCATCGCCTCCACCGACTCCGAAGAGCTGCGAGTACGAAGACGATTTGAAAGCCAAACTACCTATGCTGCCTGAACGTCTGTGCGTGCCGAGACGTCGATTGCCGTCGGCGACTGAATCCGCGCGTCGGTGCGCTTCGACCATGATGCGCTCGCACTGCTCGTCGTTGATGATATCAGCGCGTCGAGCCCAATCTAATGTATCTTGCATTTGAATGATTGTCATCCCTCGCGCATCTGCAGTTCTGCGAAGCATTGTCGCCTTGTTTTTTAAGGATATATCTATGGTACATGCACTTTGCTCCCATGGTTCGCCGTCGACGTGCATTGGAAGTTTTCTGTCGACGACGACTCGAACTTCGCGCGCTTGGCAGATTCGCACTGGTTTATCTACACCCATGTTCAATTGCCCTAAATGAAGCGCACCGTGCACAACGACAATATCAACCATACCATCTTGCATGGATGACATCCCATACGAGCCATCGCGCTCCCACATTCGTACGCCGCCAGCGAACGAGTTGATGTTGAGCAAGATGATACCCTCCGCCTCGGGTGGAATTGTCTGTCGCACGCCATCGGCGTAAATTCTGATGTTTTTGTGCAAACCCGCACAGGAATGTTCTAAAAAGTCTTTTGCTCCGAACACGCCGTACAAGAGCTTATTTGTCATCGCGCTAAAGAATAACTGTGGTCGAGAGTTTCGCGTTTGGTGAAATCGCAACGCCGCTTGCGCGTCGACACCTATACCGAGGTAATTTTGAAACACGATTTCCTTCTTTCTCTCGCGCGATTGCGTGGGTGCGGTGTGACCAGCGGCGGATGCTAACTTGTTCGGCGTCGTCATGCTCTCGTTTGGCGTGATATCGACTTGCCAACGATCGAGAAGCGCCGGGTGCGCCTCTTGAATTTGCACCAAGAGCTCTGAAATCAACTCGTTTGAATATCCACCGCCCCAACCCAAAACGCGCGCCAAGTCATTCCCAGTGCCCAATGGCAAAATTCCAACCGGTGGCTTCTTTGCCATGTCCAACTCGTCTATGGTTTGTAAAATCCAAGCCACCGTACCATCTCCCCCAGCGACGAGCACGCGTACGTTTGGCACGTTCGCAAACAACTTCAACGCCGCCTTCGGCCCAGTGGTGTGTAAATCCACCACCTGCAACGGATTCAAATTCGATCGCAATTCCTCGAGCAAATAATTTCCCATTTGCCCACCAGAACGCGAATTCACAAACACTAATAACGGTTGCGCGCCCTCTGGTAACGACTCCGTATCCACGCTCAGAATCGGCGAGTACGCGTCCACTCCACTCGACATTCGCCCCAGCGGTCCGCCCTTCTTCTTAATGTACTTGTTAATCTTTCTCGTCACTCTGTTCAGAGGCGATCGCATCGGTGCTTCCGTGACGCACTCGGGCGGTAGAATTAACCGCGCGTGTCTCGAATGTCGCAAGTAATACCACCACCCTTGCTGCGCGCGTCTCAATCGCACCAACTTCACCAACACCCACTGCGCCCCGAACGCGCACGCGCACACCGTCATAAACACCTTGACATACTTTTCAATCGACCACGACGGGGCGTAACGCGCGATCGGTACGGCGTCCGCGACGGCGGTTAAGTTTAACATCACCCCAGTCATCATCGATCGACACACATTCTCCGTCGCCCCGCCGCCGTCGCCGTCGCCGTCGAACGCGCCGCGATCGAGCGACGTGAGGTTCAATATGAACCGCGTCGCGACATCGCGCGTGCGCGACGTGGCGACGGCAATGCGTTCCATGGTGCGCGCGACGCAATGCAGATGTGAGGCTCAACGGCTGCGGACGCGGCGACGCACCTCACACGGCGACGGCGACGGCGGTGCGCTCGACATCGCGCGCGCGCTCGAGCTCACGCGCGCGAGAGGGAGAAAACATTTCGTTGGCGCGTCTGCGAGGCGGCGGCGGCGGCTAGGCATGGTGAGCGGTGCGCACGCCGCGCGCATTGGTGCGTGTTCGGCGGCGCGCGCATTCGCATTCGCGCGTCACGCGACGTGTGGGACGACGACGACGACAACGACGACGAGCGCGCGGAGGGTGAGCTTGGTGCACGGTGCGTGTCGGGACGGAGAACGCGTGCGCGCGCATGCTACGGCGTCGAACGGGGAGGCGAACGGGGAGGATGGGATGGACTTTCGCGCGCTCGGCGTCGGGGTCAAGTTGAGCCGACGGCTGGCGAGCGTGGGGATAAAGACGCCGTCTATCGCACAGCGCGCGGCAATGCCCGCGGTGATGCAGGGCGAAAATGTGGCGATGCAATCGCACACTGGTTCGGGAAAGACGTTGGCGTATATTTTGCCGATTATTAACTCGTTGATGGATGACGACGCGGGGACGATTCGTAAAGACGTCGGGAACGGCGTGCGAGCGATAATCGTCGCGCCGTCGCAGGAGTTAGCGATGCAAATCGTGCGGCAGATTGAGCGTGTTTTAGGTGAATTGGGAAAGGCGATCACGCAGCAAGCCATAGGTGGAGCGAATGCGAAAAGGCAGGAGGAGGCTATTCGACGTAAGAGACCTCTCATCGTCGTCGGTACGCCCGGACGATTAGCCGAACTTTCGCGGTCGGGGATATTACAAACGCACGGCGTTCGCGTGCTTGTTGTAGATGAAGCGGATGATTTACTCGCGAGTAACTTCAGGCGTGATATGGCGAGAATCAGTGAGCACACAGGGAAAGGCGTGCCGGGTGGCAGGCAGACGATTATCGTCAGCGCGACTTTGAAGCAAGAGACTCTGGATGCGTACTCGTACTTGGCACCAAATTTAAAGCATATTGTGGCGAGTTATGATAAACCTCCTGAGACTGAATTGACCAAGCGTGTGGTTGGCGAGGATGGTGAGGAAGAAGAGGCCCCAGAGGATGATGAAGAGCAGGATGAAAAGAGCGCCGCCGCCGCGTCCAGGCAAGCGCGTAGGCAAGGCGTGGTAAGCCTTCCTCCGCACATCACGCACTGCCAGGTCATAGCTGAGCGACGCCATAAAGTAGATGAGCTGCGTCGCGCCATTCATGCCACGGATGTTCAACGGGCGTTGATTTTTTGTAACTTTGGGCGACGCTTGCAAGACGTGCAAGCCAAGCTCGGCGCTCGCGGGATGCCCGTAGGCGTTTTACACGGCGGCATGGACAAAATGGAGCGCGCGAGAGAGCTCGCGGCATTTCGTCGCGGTGCTTTTCGCGCCTTGGTGGTTTCGGATCTCGCCGCGCGCGGTTTAGATGTTGATGATTGCGACGCCGTGTTCAACCTGGAATTGCCCACCGACGAGACGCACTACGTGCATCGCGCCGGAAGAACCGGTCGCATGGGTAGCCCAGGCGTCGTGGTTACTATCGCGGAACCGCAAGAAGCATTCGTCGTGCAACGCTTTGAAAAGAATTTGGGTGTGAAGATTAACGAAATCGCTACAAAGGGTGGCGAAGTGGTACGGTCGCAGCCGTCTCGCGCGCCCACTCGGCCACCGCGACGACGCGCTCCGCCGCGAGACGACGCTTAAAGCACGCGATGCACAAATATTTTAGTATTTTTACTTAGCGCTCAAGAGCTCTTCTGTTATTGAACAAATATATTTCCTTCGCCGTCGCCACCGCCTTCTACGCGCGCGCTGCTATACAACCCGATTCGCCGCGCTCTTTTAGTAGTAAACCTGGAAGCTATCCACGGTGGCTTGCAAGCGATCCTTAATCTTCCCCCATCGCTTTTCACTCGAGCCCGTCGTCAACGTATAAAACTTCCCTTGCGTAATCGTCACAACCGTCAACGCATGTCTCTCATACGACTTTGTCTTTGTCACAAACTCAAACGCGTAATACAAGTGTCCCGCGTCATCCTTGCGTTCGCTCGTCTTCAACACCTTGGCTTGCGCCCCCGGCGCGGTCAACGCCTTACCCACGAGCGTATTCGCCACCTCCTCCGCCGTTCCAATATCCGCCACGCTCTCCCGTTGCGTCGGGTACACATTCAACGCCGCGCTCTCGAGCGGTTCGATGATATCCTTATACACCGCAGCCTGCCCGTCGACTTGAATCTCCTGCCACCCGACGGGGTACAAGAATTGATACCCCTCGCGCGTATCCTTGACGACATTCATGCCGGAAATCGCCAACGCCGGAGCGTCAACGTCCAACGCACTCGCGCTCGCGACGAGCGCGGCGAACCCGACCAACGCGTCGCGGCGCGTCGGCGTCGGCGCGACCGCAACCATATCCACGTCTGGGGTCGTCGACGTCACCGCGTGCGCGCGCGCGCGCGCGGCGGCGGCGGCGGTCGTCGTGGACGACCGGCGCGACGTCGGCGCGCGGGCGATGGTGCACGAACGCACGGCGGTGGCGGTGGTGGTGGCGGCGGCGAACATCGTGTGTCGTGCGACGGCGTATGCCGCGCGCGCGCGTCACCGCGTCACCTCGATCGCATCGCAGCGCGTGCCATAAACCCTAATAGCTTAAACCCTAGCTCGCCGAATGTCCGATCGAGGTCGCCGATGCGGATGCGGATGCGGCCGTCGTTCGCATCGTCGTCGTCGTCGTCGTCGTCGCGTCGCATAGACGCGCGCGCCGTCGTCGTCGTGGCCGCCGTCGTCGTCGTCGTCGCCGCCGGCGCGACCGTACTACACGCGGGTGAGATAGCACCACAGACACGCGCGCGCGAACACGCGGCACAGAGACGCGCGCGCGATGTTCAAGATGAAGAAGCGCGCGATCGGCGCGAGCGCGGCGACGGGGGGGACGGACGACGGGTCGGGGAGGATGACGGATGTGCGCGGTGGTCGGTCGTTGCGTGGGCGCGCGCGAGGCGCGGGCGATGACGCGAGCGGTGAGGAGGATGACGAGACGGTGATGGGGTCTGAGGACGCCGGGTCCGAGGATGAGGATGGCGAAGACGACGAGGACGCGAGTTCTGGGGATGAGGATTTTCAACCTGCGCGTCGACGACGGGTTGGGATGCGGGATAGAGGTGCGAGCGTGGCGTCTAAGGTGGCGAATGACGCACCGGCGGTGGATCCGAGTGAGTTTTCGATTGACGCGGACCGCAAGAGGTTCAAAGTCGGGACGTTGAAGCACGAAGTGTTTCAAATGTTGGAGGAGGCGTGGCCGGAAATGCTGGATGCTGCGGAGTTGTACGCGCGCGGTGAGGCGGCGGGGAAGAATGTTGGGAAGAATAAGACTGTTTTAGCATCCGGATTGTCGCATGATCCGTGCTTTGTGCGCGTGCCTGGGACGCGAAATAAGTGGGCGTTGCGCGCGCACGTCGGGTTGCCGAGCGGCGTCAAGCGTAAGGCTGAAGATGATAAAGAACCCCGCGTTCGGAAGGCTGCGAAGAAGCCGAGTGTCAGTGCAATGTTAGAAGCGCTTGATCCCGATCAACGTGCGTCTTTAGCGGCTTGGACGGATAAGCTCAAGAGATGTTCGGCGGATTTGAAAAAGTCAAAGCAAACGTCAGAGAGAGCCGCGGCGCAACTAGAAAAGTGCACTCGAGCGCTCGAGGAGTTTGAAACCAATCCACCGATGGAACTTGCAGCTCCGCACTTGCAAAACAAGTCAAACGAGGATATTTTGTGCGAACCCGACGCACCGCAAGATCGACTGGCAAAGAAATTCTTAGAGTTTGACGGCGCCAAGGAAGACCGCAAAGGTTTGATGACGTGGAAAAAGTCTGTGGAAGATGCCAAGGCAGAAATTAAGAAGGAGCGAGATGCGTACGTGGTGATGCGTAAGAAGGAGATTCGTGAAGCCATGAACAAAATGAACAAGATGCGCGAAACGTTGACGATAAATGTACGAAAGGCTCAATCTGCGGCGGAACAAGCAACCGGAAACGTCGAGCGCGCCGAGGAAATCAATGAAATCACCAAACAACGCGTGCAATTGATGAAAGATAAGGCTGCGGCGACGGATGATGCCGTCATTCAAGACCTTGACGAAAAGATTAATGCGATGGATGCGCAACTCACCGAATTGTTTGGGCAAAAGTTGGTGTCGCTTGAAAACCAAATTGAACGAGAGAAACTCAAACTCATGGCTAAGGGTGAGCGCGAGGCAGAACGCGCGCGCATCATGAGTGAGAAGAATCGCTTGAAAGAGCAAGAAAAGGCTGAGAAAGCCGCGATGCGTGAGCGTGAAAAGCAAGAAAGAGACGCGCTCAAAGCGGCTGAAAAGGTTCGGAAGGAGAAGGAGGCGCGTTATCCTATTGATGACGATATGTTGGCTATCGAACTCGCTGAAGAGGCGAAGGAGGCCGGTGTACCATTCGACTTTCTCTATCACACGATTCCCAAGCCTGTGAGCTTACCGAATGGCCAAATTCTTGCCGAAGAAGCGTCCATCGCTGAGTTTTTGAGCACATTTGCAGAAGGTCTCGAAGCGCCTCCTGGTTTGAATAACGCGGATGCCGTGAATGATTTGTTTGAAAACAATACAAAAGCGCGCTCGACTCTCGCTGAATTGTACTTGAGCCTTCTTTACGAAGCGTTGACGCCGGCCGCGAGTGGTCCTGGTCGACTTGTGGCACGATTGAACCGCATTGTGAACAACTTGAACTGGCCCGAAGTGGCTCGCACTTTGATTTTACATGGAGGCGAAAAGATCCACGGTAAAGGCGCGTATGATGTTGCAGAAAAGTTGGGTAAGGTTGCTTGGGTTACTCTTAGCAAAGAAGAACATCTTGTTTTGCTTCGCGCTCTAGCGGACACCGCTCTCGAGGGAGATGTATGCCGAGGCATTATCAGTGCGCGGATGCAGCAAGCAGACGTGTTTAGAACTGAACGGCACGAAGCTCGGCTGAAGGCTGCTGCAAATAGACGCATCGTCGAGAAAGCTGAGAAGGAAGAGCGGCGAATCGAACGAGAGCGTTTGGCTGAAGAAAAGCGCAAGGCGAAGGCTGAAGCAGAAGCTGCCAAAGCAGCTACTGAAGCACCGACAGAGGGTGGCGCATCAAAAGATGAGGTCAAGATGGATACGGACGAGGAGATGAAAAACGAAGAAGCAGACGAAGAAGAACGTAAGTTCGAACTTCCTGATCACCTCAAAACGTACACTGGCCACCCTGAAGACCGTCACGCATTGATGGCATGGAAAAATGAAGTTGCCAGGGCGCAAGCAGTGCTCAATGCAGAGCGAAACGAGTACGAACAAGAGCGCGCGAAGATTGAACGCGCGAAAGCTCGTGAAGAAAACGAAGGCAAGCGCAAAATTGAGGCTGTAGAAGAAGCGGCGCGACGTCGTCTTGAAATCGACGAATCACGTGCGAGGCAACGAGAGATCAAGCGCGCCGCCGAGGATGCGCAATGCCAAGTTCGCTGCCGCCCGCTCGGCATGGACCGTCATCTTGCCACATACTGGTGGGGATTTGGTGGACGTCAAGATGCGGTGTACGTGCAATCGTTTTCTGGTGAATGGGGAATCTATAACACTCAGCAAGCTGTCGATGCACTTGTCAAGGCTCTGTGTCCAAAGGGAGTGCGCGAACGCGCTTTGTTGCAACAACTCGAGAAGCGCAAGGTGACGATTGCTGATGCATTCAAGGCTCTCAGCGAGACTCAAGAAGATCGAGATCGGCAATTAGCTGCTGCTCTCGATGGTCGACCACGCCGTTCGGCTATGGCGCGTAGCGCGCCTTCGATGGAGGCGTACGTTGCAACGCGTCCAGCGGCATTTCTGTCGTGCGATGAGGGTGCGGTGCTTACTTTCGCCAGAAAATGTATGGACACCATGTGCATCAACGCTGAAAGAATTGGAATTCGAACCACCCCTGACTGGCGCACCTTCCGCAACAAGCTCAAGAACGTCGATACGACATTCATGGCTGAGTCGCTTTTGCAACTCGAGGAGAAGTATTACCACTGTCAGATTGACGAGTTTAGAATTGCGGCAGAAGTGGAAAAGATCGAACGCGAGAAACAACCGCAGGCTCCGGACGAGCTTTCAAAAGCGACTCTCGAGGCACTCGTGTTGAAGCACACTGGTAAAGATATGGCCTCCTGGAAGCTCGCTCGCCGTAAATTGGCTGCTCTATTACCCGCTCAAGTCATTCAAGAAGCTGTGGAGGAACGCCGTCGCCAGCAAGTGGATAGCGATGAAGAAGAAGAGGAAGAGGACGATAACGCTATTGTTGACGAAAGCTGGAACAACGACGAAAACGCTCCTGACGAACTAACGGACATTTCTGTCTGGAAAGGTTCGCTTCAACGTCCGCAGTGGATCGCGTCGTTGTCCACAGATAACGTTTCCGCGGTGCGCATCGCTTACGCTGCTGCGACACTGTTAGATGCCACGTCTCCGTTTACCGAAGAAATAGTCCATCGCCACGACATCCGTGACGGCAAGTTTGTCGAAACTGCCGCTTAATTGTTTCTAACGAATCTGTCTACATACTAGTTGTTGAAAATTCATTTTCCTGGTTCTCTAAAAATAGTCAAAGTTGAAGCGAATACTGCACAACATGGCGCTCCCCCAGCTTCCACTCAAGGCTGTCATCGGCTTTGCTGGATCGGTGAAAAATGGTTTCCACCTGCATCCGGATGGAGCGCGTCGCGTGTACCCGCTTGGCTCCACAGTAGTTGTGTCACCGCTGCCCGTCCGGAACGCTTGCGCGAATGAAGACGCCTCTGCTCAAGAGAGTCAAAAATTACCCCCCGCTACCTTCCTTTACGGACACGTCGGCAATGTCACAGCATTGGCTGTATCAGTAACTGGGCGCTTCATTGCATCTGGGGAGTGCGTCTCGGGCGGCGGGGCGGATATAATTATTTGGGAAGCCATCGAGAATGGCTCGTCGTATGCGTTGGTCAAACGCTTGGCCCTACACACCGGCCAGGTCGTGGCTTTGGCGTTCAGTTTTGATGAGTCTCGTTTAGCATCTATCGGTGGTGAATCTGATAGACGTGTTGTCATGTGGAACGTTGTTAGTGGCAGTGCGCTCTGCGGATCTCCTGCACCAGCAGATGGTCAAGTACACGTCGTGGAATTTCTTCACCATTCCAATAACGCTTTCCTCACCGCGGGAGAACTCGCGGTTAGTACGTGGGAATATGATGCAAAAGCCAAGAGACTGAGTTTCGAACCAGTGGTGTTAGGTATGTTGAAGCGCGAAATTCTATCAATTGCGATCGATGAACGAGATGAATTTGCCTATCTTGGCACGACGAGCGCCGACGTGCTTTGCGTCTCTGTTAAATCTCGCGCCATCAAAGAGACATTTACTCTTAAAAAGCATATTTCTCGAGGTATCACGACACTTCATATGGTCAAAAATGGACTCCTCGCTGGCGGAGGCGACGGCAGCATATCTTTATTTTCTCGAAAGCCCGATTCATGCGTGTTGAAATTCGAGTCGTGCAAAGTGCTCAATGGCGGAGCCGTGACGAGCATCTCCGTCGCTCAATGTCCACAATCGAACACACCAGGACTGGATTACCCTATAGATTGCAAGTCGGATTATGCAAAGCGAAAATATTTACACGAAGCTCTTAAATCTCTAATGTCCGGGACTGCTCAGATTGATAATTATCGCGATGGCTCAGAAACGTTTGACGTGTACTGCGGTACAAAGACTGGAGAATTACACCATTTGGAATATTGTGCGAAGCATCCGTTGAGCAAGGAGGCTTTGTTGCTCGTGAAGCCATTTGACACGTGCTTAGATTCCGCACACACGAATCAAATCACGTCAATTGCGTTTCCAGCGCAAAATTCACAACACTTTGCGACGAGCGCCGGCGCGGAGATTCGCATTTGGCACGCGGACGCGGCGAAAGAGCTATCTCGCATTGTCATCAAACCGTCAACCATCACGTGCTTATGCTTGAGCTACGTGAACGATGGTCAATTGCTACTCAGTGGATGGGACGACGGCGCGATTCGCGCGCATAATAGCGAAAGCGGCGAACTCGTGTTTATGGCGTCGAACGCACACGACGCGGTCACCGCGATACACGGCACGCGCGACTACGCAACCATCATCACCGGCGGTTCGGAAGGCAACGTGCGAGTGTGGAACGTAAGAAATGATATCATAACATTAGAAGCATCGATGAAAGAACACCGCTCGACGGTGAATGCAATCATCACCTTGCGTCAGGACTCAGTGGCGGTGACGGCGAGCGACGACGGTTCCTGCGTCGTTTGGGATGTCGCACGCCGCGTGCGAAAAGTCTCTTTCTTCGGCTCGACATACTTCAAAACGCTACGCGCACATCCAGAAGGAACTCAAATCGTCACCACAGGCACAGATCATAAAATCACGTGGTGGGATCCAGAGGACGCGTCGATTATCCGCGTCATCGACGCGCCAACCGAAGCCGAATTATCATCCTTAGACATCTCCACCCCCGACGGCGCCTCCATCGCAGTCGCCGGCCTCGACCGACACCTTCGCATATTCGATTACGAATCCGGTGAGCTCACGCACGTGGGCGCGGTATCCCACGCCGCTCCAATCACCGCGTGCGCGTTTGCGCCCAGAGCCGACGTCGTCGTCACCGCCGCGGCCGACGGCGCCATCTTCATCTGGCGTAACCCGCGCGCTGCATTCGCCGCGCTCGAACGCGAGAAAGAAACGCACGTCAGACGCGTGCTCACGGGCGAAACCACGGGCGAAACCACCATCGACGACGACGCAACCATCATCGAAAACACCACCCGGTGATGGCCCACATGGCCCATCACGCGCCACCACATCATACGAATATTAGGTCTTCTATCCCTCTAGTATATTGATATCATACTATAGTGTAAACATATCTATGTATGACATGCTCTAGAGCCACAGTCGCGTTGTGGTGTAAACCTAAACACATCCATCCACATCTCTAACCTATATGTGTGATTATATATTGGGTAAGGGTGCTGCATGTGCCATATGGTCATTTATGCAATGCATGTGATGTATGTATGTAGGTATAGGTGTGCATTGGGTTTAAGTATGTGCGTGGTCCACATCCGCGTCACCCGCGGAGGGGGCCTCGCGGCCGCCGCTGTGTTTTGGCAAACCCTGTGCGGTGAGAAGGGTTCTTTCTGGTCGTCCACGCGTCACTTTTCGACGACGCACGTCGCGACAACGATGTACGCGAACACGAGGTACGTGCGACGATGCGTCGATGACGACATGATGATTGCGCGTGACGCGAGTGACGGCCCGACGCGCGGTCGCGCGAGGGGATACACCACGCACACGATGCACACGTCGATGCGGATGGATGGATGGATGGATGGGTCGTCGTGCGCGGCGCCGCGAGGATGCGGACGGCCGAGGCGTCGATCGATGCGCGACGTCGATGGGTGGCGCGAACGATGCGTGGGATTTTTTTTGTCTGTGTTGCGTCGTTCGATTGCGCGCGGATGGTGACTGACCTGGTGTGCGCGACGCGTCGCGTGTGTACTCGCGCACAGCACGGCGCCTCGCGCGACGGCTGCGGCTGCCGCGCTCTCGGCGAAACGCCAATACTCTGCGCACGGTGCGTGTGTGATGCGTCTCGATGCGAATGGGAATGAAGAGGGGTAATGTGTTTTGCGTCTCGATCGCGTGCGGTGCTGGTGCGGTCGCGTGAAGGGTGGTGGCGGACCAGTGCATGGAAGGCGCATGGAAGGATTGTTCTTTATCTCTCTTGACCTATGCGACGCGCGGGACGCGAGGCGCGAGGTTTGAAGCCCTGGCACACGCGATGGGCGATGGGTGTGGGATGAAGGAGCGATGACAATGAGTGTGAATATTACGAGTACGGTGACTGACGATGTTTCACGCGCGATTTTGACGCGAGCAGGTAAAACTACGTTTGCGGCGACGGTGAAAAAGACAAACGCGCGCGGGGCGCTCGTCGTTCAAAACGCGGCGAAGGATTTGTTTTTCAACGCCAAGGATGGTGCGGCGTTGAAGAAGATGCAAAAGGGTGTTGATAAGCTTGCGTCTGTGGTTGGTGTGACGCTCGGCCCGAAGGGTCGTAACGTTGTGCTTGAGTCCAAGTACGGTTCGCCGAAGATTGTCAACGACGGCGTGACCGTCGCCAAGGAGGTTGAACTCGAGGATCCGGTGGAAAACGTTGGTGCCAAGCTCGTGCGTCAAGCGTCGCAAAAGACGAATGACCAAGCTGGTGATGGTACAACCACCGCCACCGTGCTTTCTGCGGCTATGATTGCTGAAGGTATGAAGATTGTCATGGCGGGTACCAACCCGGTGCAGCTCACGCGCGGGATGGAAAAGACTGTGCAAAAGCTCGTCGGCGTCCTTCGAGAGCTCTCCAAGGAGGTTGAAGACGCTGAACTCGCCAAGGTTGCGTCCGTCTCTGCCGGTGGTAACATGGAAGTCGGTGAAATGATCTCCGCCGCCATGGCTAAGGTTGGCCGCAAGGGTGTCATTTCTCTCGAAGAAGCGCGCTCTGTGGATAACAACTTGATTGTCGTCGAGGGTATGCAATTCGAGCGCGGTTACATCTCTCCGTACTTTGTCACCGACAGCGAACGCATGACGTGCGTGTACGACCAGTGCAAAATTTTGCTCGTCGATAAGAAGATTAGCACTGCGCGTGACATGATTGGCATTCTTGAGGCGGCTATCCAGCAAGGTTTCCCGCTCATGATTATCGCCGAAGACATTGAACAAGAAGCGCTCGCGACGCTCGTCGTCAACAAGCTTCGCGGTGCGCTCAAGATTTGTGCCATCAAGGCCCCGGGCTTTGGTGAACGTAAGAGCCAGTACCTCGAAGATATTGCCATTCTTACTGGCGGTACTGTCGTCAAGGAGGAGCTTGGTTTGAGCCTCGACAAGTGCGGCGTCGAAGTTCTCGGTAACGCCGCTCGCATTGAGCTCGGCAAGGAGAGCTGTACGATTGTCGGCGCTGGTGATACCGCCGCCGAAGTGAACGCTCGCGTCAAGCAAATCAACCGTCTCATTGAAGCCACCGAGGCGGACTACGAGAAGGAGAAGCTTAACGAACGTGCGGCGCGTCTTTCGGGTGGTGTCGCCATCATTCAAGTTGGTGCCCAAACGGAAACTGAGCTCAAGGAGAAGAAGCTTCGTGTGGAGGATGCGTTGAACGCCACCAAGGCGGCGGTTGAAGAAGGTATTGTCATCGGTGGTGGCTGCACCTTGTTGAAGCTCGCGGCGGCGGTTGACAAGATCAAGGATGAGTTGGATAACGACGAGCAAAAGGTTGGTGCGGAAATCATCAAGCGCGCGTTGTCGTACCCGATGCGTCTCATTGCGACGAACGCCGGTGTCAACGGCTCCGTCACCGTCGAGAAGGTTATGGCTTCTAAGGATCCGAACTTTGGTTACAACGCTGCGAACGGCCAATTCGAAGACCTTATGGAGTCTGGTATCATTGACCCGACGAAGGTTATCCGATGCGCGCTCGAAAACTCTTGCTCCGTTGCCAAGATTTTCCTTACGTCCGACGTGGTCGTTTGCGAAATTCCGGAGGACCAAAACATGGAGTCGGCCGCGGCTGGAGGCTCCGCCATGGACGCTTCGGGCTACCCGATGTAGGCTCGCACAGCACAAGTAGGAAAACATTAGAGAGCATGCGGACGGAATTTTGCAAACCATGCGCACCCGCCATTAATATATATCACACACCATTCGTTCATTTCATATTCATTACATGCTCGATTACACATTGTAAAAGTCGCACTCTGGATAGAATATCGAGTTCATCCATCGCCAACAGTAGCTTCCCGAGATTGTCCATTCGTTCCGTCCGTTCTGCATCATCCATTGTCGCGCGCGTCGTCGAATGAGGTTCAACACTTGTGATACACTTTGTTTTTATTTCATCTCGGATCGAATGCGCGCGAGCAACTTCTCAAACGCCACCGGCAATGGCGCCTCGATCACGCGTTCGCGCCCATTAAATACTAAACTAACTCGCGCACAATGCAAGAAAAATATCGTCCCGGGTTTCCCTTGAGAGAGCGCTTCGACGACGCATTTCGGCGGCGACTTGGCGGGACTCGATGTCTTGCGACGATAGACGACGTCGCCGACGAGCGGATGCCCGATCGACGCCATATGTTGACGAATCTGGTGATACCGTCCCGATTTCGGCTGCACTTGAACGAGCGAAAACGACGCACCAGAGGCGGATTCAAACGTCTCGATGCGCGTCCACGCGCTCGTCGCCGGTCGATTCTCGAGCGGCGTATGAATTTCGCCGTCTTCGTCGGCGAGCACGCCCTCAACCAACGCGACGTACGTCTTGCGCACATCTCGCTGGTAGTATTGCGTACACAGCTCGGCGTGCGCGGCGTCTGTTTTCGCGAGTATCACTATTCCGCTCGTGGGCTTGTCCAATCTCGACACCACGCCGCGCTTATCAGATCCGTTAAGTTCGCTCAAGCGACCAGAAAAGATGTCCATCGCCACGTCCACGAGCGTCGCCGATTTCCCCGCACCTTCGCTCGCATGCGTCAGCATTCCCGCAGGCTTATTCAACGCCCCAACCCCATCATCCGCGTCATCCATCAACACCTCAACGCTCGCCCGAACGTCCTCGTGAATGTATACCTTCTTCTTTTTCCTCCCGGCGCGCGAGCCGCGTCTGACATCCGCCAACGCCTCCTCTACAATCAACCCAACATCATCCCCATTCCGTCGCTTGGCGGCAATCACGATCGACCACGTCACGACATCGGGCGTCACGCCGTACCGCGCGAACCCACGCATGAGATCTTCGCACTCGCGAGGCTTGCCCATCCGCGCGAACGCCGACGCCGCCGCGTTCATCGCCGACGCGGCTCGACCGCGCCGCGCGCGCTCCGCCCCTGTCACCGCCGCCGACGCCGCCGACGCCGCCTTCTTCGACGTCGACGGCGGCACTTCGGACAGCATGAACGCATCCGCGGCGATGGCGATCACATCGCGCGCGCTCGCGCCGACGCACGCGCGAGAGAGAAATGCATCGAGCTCCTCGTCAACCGCCATCCCATCGCCGTCGAACGCGCGCACGAACCGCGCGAGCTCGTCGGCGCCATCGCGCGGTGCGGCGCGAACGCGCGCGAGGCGTCGAACGCGCGGCGCGCGACGCGCGAGCGACGCGCGAGGCGCGACGCGCGTCGACATCTGATGGTGCTGACGTGTAAAGCGCACCGCGACCGCCGCCGCCGCATTCGTCGACGCGCATCGTCGGCGTCGACGACGACGACGCCCGCGCGCACACAGGGCGGCGCGAGTGCCGTCGCGCGCATGTCTCGCGATGTCGCGTACGGCGCCGACGTCGACGTCGCGGTGGTGCAGACGGCGAATGTGACGGTGGTGTACTATCGCGCACGCGCCGATGCCGCGACGGATGCGCCGCCGCCGCTCCTTGTCGTTCGCGGTGAACGCCGCGAACGCGGCGAATGCGCGCCGTGGGATGGCCTCGGTCCCGGTGTGCACGCGTTCGCGTGCGACACCGCGCACGGGTGCGTGTTCGATGACGCGAATGGGATGCCTCGATCGACGGTTGGGACGTTGTCGACGTACGTGCGCGAGAAGATATTCGACGTGTTTCAATGGAGCGGTGCGCTCGATGATGTGCGCGTTCGTGGGGACGTTGAATTATTTGCGCCGCATCGAGGGACGAATTGTGGGTTTCATCGCGATGGGTACGTCGCGGGTGGGTACATCGCGCACGCGCTGGCAAAGGATGACGTCGACGCGTGCGGAGCGACCTGGTTTGAGCACGCGTTGACGTTGTCGTCGTCGATGCCTCGAGAGATGACGGTGGATTCGTTTGACGTGGATTTTGAAAATCAATCTCGCGCGGTGTGTGGCGTACGCGCGGGGAATTTCGTGCCCATTGACGCGAAGGGCGACGCGTTGGTAATATTTGAAGACGCCGCGGCGTTGCACCGGTCGCCGAAAGCCTCGGCGGTGGCGTTGGAGGCGCAGACGCGCGTGATCGTTCGTTTCAATTTTAGCGCGAGCTATATTAGCGATGGCCGGACGATACGGTTCAAGCACCCACCAGAGAGCGCGTGGCGTCCGTTTGATGATTCATGCGCAGATGTCGGCGATTTGGCGGCGCACGTCGCCTCAGCTGGCATCGACGAGTACATTAAAGACTCGTAGACATGGTAGCGAAAGTGTTTAGAACACGTAGATTGTTATAGAATGATGGCGTTAGCTTATATGTACATTGCTTTTCATTGATGCTCTAACGGTATATGCATGCCTTTTTAATCAATGGAGAAGTGTTTGTTCGCAGGCGAGACGAGATTACTCAAGGGAACCACACCGTCGCTTCCGCGGCGTTGATGCGATGCCCGCTCTTGACTCAAGAAACCACGTCTCCCATACTCTTCATCATACTCGCTATCGAGCTCGGTAGGTCGAAACATCGCGTTCACCGCGCCGTTGTTTCGACCTTGCGTGCGAGGCGTCAGTAACGAGTACGTTGGCTCGTCGGAAAAGTAGTTGAATAAAGACGCAATCATCGAGGCTATTTGCAAAATGATGAGCGTCGTTCCCAAAGCTGCTGCCGCTTTGAAGTGTGCCCGAGCGAATGCACCGGCATCACTGGGCTCGACTCCTACGCCGACGACGTTGTTTTGAATGGCGTGCCATTTATTCGAGATGAGTTTCGTGGTCGCATCCGCGTGCGTCCCGACGAGGGCAGCACCGATGACCAACAATAACAACGACACGAATGAAAGGAAAAAGTGACCCATTAGAAGCATCTTAGTCTGCGTGATGTAAATAGCTGCCAGTCCGTACATGTTAACGAAGACAACCATAAACGCCGCGGCGGCGAGTAGTCTTGGCGCCCACCGACCGCCTATCGGGTGCTCCGCACCGGCCACCATCTCGGAAACATACACTTTGTCCACGTCAACCTCGCCATAAGACGCCACTTTCTGCGCGGCCCATTGCTTGAATTCTTCGTTCATGTCGTCGCCACTAATACCAGTCAAGGCAAGCTTAAAAGTAACGTTGTACTGTTCGGCAGAAACTTTGTGATGTCCTTGCTCAAACGTCCAAACCGACGACGCCGTCCAGTCGCTTGGCGGAGGAGAGGGTGGTGGAGGAGAGGGTGGTGGAGGAGGAGGACTTGGCGGAGGAGGACTTGGCGGAGACGGAGGTGGATGCGCAGTCGTGTTCGACGCTGCCAAGAGCTGTCGACGTCTACCGCTGTGCGACGTAGTTTGAAAGATCAAATCTGGCGTGTGACGAATACACTCTTCCAATTTCTGCGCGTTAGCAGGTTCATACACTCCCCCGGGACACGCGAATGCGATATCCATTTTCATTGAAATCGCATCCGGAACATTGTATGTCGATTTTGCCACGAAATAGCACAACACAAACAAAGTTAATCCGAACACGACGCCCGCCACATTCGTCACAATGCCAACTCGCACGCCCGTGTATTTCAATCCCATAATGTACGCGCTCGTTCCGAGTGCGGTGAGCAAAAAGAACATACTCGCCCCTAAACATGACGCCACGGTGCGCAAGAACAATCGCGCCTTGACCTTCATATCCATCATTTCATGCCTCCAATTCGCGTCATCCATGTGCACTACCGCTCCACTCACCGCTCGAAAGTGCACCCCGGTAATGTTATGATTCGCCCTATACGTCTGCCAGTAACTTCTCACCATCGCTCCACTCGCATCTTTATATATATTCATCACCGCGCACGCATACACTACAACAATGAACGCCACGAGTGCCCACACGTGATAAATCATCAGCACGCTCTTACTCCTCCTCCACAATCCAAACAACCCGTATCCACTCAACGCCATGAGCAACACCCCGATCACGCACGCCGCATCATCAGGCTTCTCAAATAACGTATCATTCAACCCTCCGTTGGCGAACATCGCATCCATCGCGCTGTGCCCGCTCTCGCGCATGCCGAGCACCAATAAGATGATCCCCAAGATACCGAGCGCCACGTTCGCGAGCGCCAGCGCTCCGAGCGCGGCGACGCCGAGGTTCGTCACCCCTGGCACGGCGTCGTCGGAATCCTCCGCGTCCACGCGACGCATCGTCGGCGTCGTCGACGGTCGACGCGTCGGCGTTTTCATGCAATCGCGCGCCGAGATCTCGCGGAACTCGATTGCGGAACTTGTTTTTTCGTGTTGCGACTTTCGATGTACGTTCGATTGCAACGCGCGCGTCGTCACACCGCGCCTCGACGAGATCGCACGCGACCGCGCGCGCGCGAGTGCGGAGGGAATTCACGGCGGGCATCGTCGCGCGATCTCGATCTCGTCGTCGCGCGACGCGTACGACGCGAGCGACGATTTGCGTGCGCGTGAACACCCAGAGACGGTGAGACTTCCGCAGTCATGGCGCTGGCGTACACGACGCAAAAGTCGGTGGTGATTAAATCATGGCGGCTTGGGATGTTGTACTACGCGCTCGTGCTCGCGGTGTGCGCGTACGTCGGGTATGTGTTGATTTGGACGCATCACGGGCACCAGTTGCACGCTCCAGCGGCGGGGAACGTCGGGCTCAAAGTGAAAGGGCAGGCGACGCTTGAGGTGGATGGTGAGACGTTCGTGTACGATGCAAATGATTTGGTAACGTACGAACCATCTGGGTTTTTTATCGCGACGTCGCTTTCACAGACGTTGCAGGCGCGAGGGACGTGTCCGGGGACGGATTCGAGCGAAGCGTGCGAAGACGACGCGGGCGTGTGCGTCGCTGGAAAGTTTAGCCCGAGTGGATTGATGACTGGTGAATGTGTGGCGACGAGTGATGGTGCTAAACGATGTTTAGTGGATGGATGGTGCCCGGGGGAGCCTGAAGACGACATCTCGCGCGAACTTAAAAATATTGGCGAGTTCACCGTGTTCGTGCGCATGACGGTTGAGTTTCCTGGGATTGTCGGTGGCGATGGGCAGACGCTTTCTTGGAGTAACTTGAACGGCACAACGCCTACGATGGGATGGAACTTATTCACCGTGAATGATTTACTCGCGAGTGGGGGCATTACCGTGGGCGATATCGCCGAAAAGGGTTACGATGGACGCTTGGATATCAACTTTGACTGCAACTTGGACTTGGGCGTCGAAAGATGCGCGCCAGAAACTCCATTTGAACTTCACCGTGTAGATTCACCTTTGAACACCCTATCAAAAGGATACAATGTTCGCTGGATTTCCGCACGAAATGTCGGCGAGCCAGCGGATCGAGACGGTGTCACGTTTTACAAGCACGGAGCGAATAAGGATGTGCGCCTGCTCGTGAAAGGGTACGGCCCACGTATCCGGCTTTCAATCAACGGTAACGGCCGTCGCTTTGATGTTTTGACGTTATCTACGACTCTCGGTGCGGGCGTTGCGTTTCTTGGCATCGCGTCATTGATTGTCAATGGATTCATGTTGTACGCGTCAAGTGACAAAAAGAGATACGAAGAATGGTTGTTTAGCGAGTACCAGGACGACGTCGGATCAGCAGGATCATATGGCGCGGCAAAGTAGGTTAAATTCTAGTGTGTAAATATATTTCAATATTTGAGAGCTAGGGTGAAGAAGGGATACGCGCGCTGTCGCGCGCTATGGCTTCACTGACGTATTTATTTTTCAACATCAAACCATTGCACGGTCGCGCACCGTAAGCCTCAGCGACCCATTGCGTAGGAGCACCCTCGTCGTTTTCATACTTGACGCATCGAAATTTAATTTGTGCCGCAGTGCGCGCGTCCGGGTCGGCGCCCGCGCTCTGATAAAGTCCCCAAGCATGGAACTCGTGGAATTGTAAGTTGCCAGCCTTGTCTTCAATCGCGGCGATGCCAGATGTGCCATCAGTCGTGGGGAGAATAATGTGCGCACAGAGCGGTGTTCCGGGAACCATCGATCGTGCCATTGCCCCAGGTGGACCAGTATTTGCAAGACTCATCGCAATCGTGAAACACTCAGCGATTTCATCCTCGGGCCAGTCGTCCGCCCACTCCTGCGCTCGACGTTCTGGTTTGATGCCGACGCAATGCTCCTCCTTGAGTGTCAGCGAAAACGTCGACTTCATACCCTCGGCGCTTGACGATGTCGATAAATTACTACCTAACGACTGAATGAACGACCTAAATCCAGCGTCGCGCATGAAATCTTCTTCGGGCTTGTCTCCCATCACTCGACATACGCACGAGTCGTTTGAAGCGACGCCGAGCACGCCTCTCGGCGCGCATCGAATCGTCACCGTATGCGTTCCCGCACCAATCTTCTTGCAGACATCGGTCCATTTCCACATCAATGAATGCGCGTACATCTTTGAATATGGATCTAGAATCGCCCCGTCTAAGTGATCGGACATTAAAGGCAAATGACACAAGTGCGCGCCGACGCCGAACCGGTCGCCGACAACCGTACACCACGGCGTCGATCCATCCTTCGGTCCATCCTTCAACGCCCTCTCCAAAAGCACGCGTTCATTCTCGTTCGCACACACCGACAATGCGCTTTGAATCGCTTGTAATTTCGAAAAGTCTGGCTCTCCAGCGCACACGTGCCCGTTGGTAAAACTTACGCCGTCAACAGCTAAATACACGTCCACCGCGTACACCACAGGCGCAACGATCGCCGAGCCAACGTCACCAACATACATCCCACACGGCGCTTCTAATTCCCCGTGTGTGCACATCATCAACGACGCATCACCACCATCCACGCGCACGTCGGCGCCGTGTAAATCCTCCGTGAGCGCCGACACCACTGTCTCTTCTCGCAACCAGAAACGATACGTCGCCCGCCCGGGTTCGACACCCCAGCGCTCGCACACGCGCTTAGACGCCGCATTCGCACGCGATGCAACCACCGCCGCGTACGCCGCGTCATTTGCTAGCGCATTCGACGCATCGTCGCGCATCACGCACGCCATGGATGTGCCTCCCGCACCTTCGCCGGTCGACTCCGCCCTCGTCGTCACCGCCGCCGTCGCCGTCGGCGCCCCGCGTTCGCCGCCGGAAACGACGCCAACATCATTCGCGATGGGTTTCCCAGACGCGCACCCCATGCCGCGCGCCCGTCGCACGCCGCGCGCTCGACAATGACGCGCGGCGCACGTGTTCGGTTGAAAATATCTCAGCGCAACCGCATTGTGCGCCGCCGTCGATGTGCGCGCACGCGATGTCGCCGCCGCAGGCGACGCCGCAGGCGACGCCGCGCGCGTCGTTCGCACCACGCGCGTGCGCGGCGAGGGCGGACGCGCGGCGAGCGACGGGTGTGCGGGGTAAAACGTCGCCGCCGCGCTGGCAGCGCACATGGGATATTCCGCGCGCGCGTTTGCTTCGTCGCGCGCTCGAGGACGACGCGTTCGTGGACGTGCGCGACGCGGTGATTGATGCGGATGTCATCGTGCGTGCGTCTGCGCCCGCGGACGAGGATGAGGACGATGGGCGTGGGGTGAGCTCGGGGAATTCTTCGGCGGTTGCGCGAGGCGGGAGTCGTCGGGGCGCGGATGCGAACGGGTACGCCTCTGTGGATCGCGGTGCACGACAATGGGGGCTCGTCGGTGCCGCGGGACGGTGTATCGTGACGTTTAGAGTGCAGAAGCGCACGAGGTTTGGGCAGCGTGTGGTTTTAGTTGGGAATATTGGGGCGTTGGGAAAGTGGAACGCGCTGGCGGGTGGCGCTCGGTGCACGTCTGAGGGCGACGACTGGTGGACGACGTCGGTGTTGTTGGAGCTTCCCGCGAGCGGAGCGAACGCGGGGGATGGTGATTTTCCGGTGATTTGCGAGTATAACTACGCCATCGTGGATGATGTGCATAGTTCGGGGCCGAGTTTTGTTTGGCGGAGCGGGACGAGCGTTTTGAAACTGCCCACGTATGCCTTCAACGCGGAGGTGATGGATATATGGCCCGAGTCTCGGCGAGAGTATTCGACGCTCATGGATACGTTTCGAATGAATGAGCCGGCCATGGTGCGCGTGACGCAGTATCACACTGGCGGGGCGAGTTTGACGAAACGAGAAATGGGTCAGCGTGGCGCGGTGCAGACAGAAATTTGGTTTCCGAGCGACGAACGCGCGGTGGTGGTCGAAGACGGAGTCGTGGTTGAAATGCTGGATAACACTGGGAACAAACGCGATGGAGATGATGTCATGCGCGTGGGCGATGTCTACCTCGGCGTGATTGTGAATAAGGTGCCGAATATGAAATCTCTCATGGTGAGCTGCGCCGCGCAGCCGACGAGCAAAAGCAAAGGGAAAATGGTGCTCTTGCGAGATGGCTTGTCGACTCCTGCGGCGTTGTGGAAAGCACAAGCCAAACAGGATGACAGTGATAAAAGCGGAAGTTATGATGAATCAGATGACGACATAGATGGTGGCATTTATTCATCAGGAGGACAGAGTATTCGCTCAATGCGCGAACGTTTAAGTCGTGCCTCCAAAGGCGCGTACGGCATGTATGGCTATGGCGACGCTGTCATTCTTGAAATCATTCGCGATGCCACAGAGTTTAAAGGCCCGGTGGCCACGGCCGAGCCCTCAATCACTGGGAGGTTCACCGTGTTGAAGGGTACTGCAGATGGTATTTCGGCGCACACGAGTAAAAAGCTCTCCGTGTTGAACCGCGACGAGCTCGCGAATTTAGGAGAGACATTATTGCGGCAATACATGAAGCCTTATTTTACCGATGATCGATGCACATTCGTCGGCGGTGGTGCTCATCTAATTATGCGCACGGCGGCGCTAAACGCGCCAACGGAAGCTCTGCGAGATGAAGTTGCGACGCTGACAAAGAAGTGGAAGTCCATCATCGGTCGCGCCAAGCGAAGTGTGTGGAAAGCTCACGCGGCAAATAAGATGGTTACGCCGCGCTTATTGTGGAGAGATAGCCAAGACTTCAAAGCTTTGGTGTTGCGCGAATTATGCTCGATGAACATTTCCAGCATTGTCGTACCCGATAAGAGGATGCTCGCGGAAATGAATGAGAGCATCGCCCTCATGCGCGCAGGAGACGAGGACATGCACACGACAGTGCGCCTCGGCGCAAATCAAATGATGAAGAAGATTTTAGATTCGTGTTTTTTCGAGCGCGTACCGATTCAGAAAACGAGCTCCGCCGAGTTAGTCATTCAGTCCACAGAAGCTCTCACGGCTATTGACGTCAATATGGGTTCGAGTCGTATCAGTGTAGCCGAAGTAAACATCGCCGCCGCCAGAACCGCGGCGGCTGAAATTCGTCGGCGTAATTTATCAGGTATTATCGTTATTGATTTCATCAATGTAAATACCTCGCGAGAGCAAATTTATCGGCAAGTCGAAGCAGCTTTTGCGGATGCAGCTTCGCGAGATCGAGCGAAGATCTCATTCGCCCCAATTTCTCCGTTTGGTTTAATGGAAATCACTCGAGAACGTTTAGCGCTGGGACCTTCGGCGACATCGCAGTCGCAGCAGGTCTCCATGAATACTCCACGCGATGGTCGAAAACGTCCGAATGTAGATCGTCGGACGAGATAACGTTGTTTGTTTTATTATTCGTTTTATTACTCACTCAAAGATTGTAATACTAGTAAAATGTTGCTATTCCATGCTTTGCACGATGTCAATCACTGATTCTGGATTGAGCGTTGAAGCCTCGAGCATGAGTGCTCGTCCGCATTTCAACGCCGCGCGCTCGCACTGTGCGCGTACGTCGTCGTCGGAGATTTTGTCAAGATCCGCGACGTGTGCGATACCGATGATTCGGCGAATCATCTTCGCTCCCGCGAATCCTAAGCTATCTGTCCACACCTTGCGCATGAAAGTTTGCTGATGCGCCTCGAGCGCGTCGGCGCCGTCTTTGACATCCTTCCCATAGTGTGCAACGGGCGACAACCCACCGTGGTCATCTCTCACACCTTGTTCGTTCCATTGCTCCAAAAATCTTGTCTCAAACACCTTCCACGTAGATTTAAACGCGCTCAACAACCACTCTCGTTGGGACCCGCGGTCTTCACCCGTGCACTTTGCCCATCCTCGTTGGGAATAATACGCCAACAACAGATTCGCTAAGAACGCACCAATGTCAAAACCCATGGGGCCGTAAAACGCAAATTCATTATCAATCGCAAACGTCGTACTCTCGGTGCACATCAACGACCCAGTGTGTAAATCACCGTGAAGTAAGGCTTGACCTTCAGTCATAAACTTTTCCTTGAGCGCGTTTATCGCTCGCTTGAGTTTGGCATCTGACTGAATTTCACTCACGATATCGTCAAGTTGCGGCGTCGTCCAGTGATTATTATCCGCCTTACCATACGGCTCGGTGAAAATCACCTGTTCGGTGAGTTCACACATGTCTTCGTTTTGCCCAAACGCTTGACGCGCGCGGCGGAGTCCGGCGCCTCCGACAGCAAAGGCTGAGGATTTGTACAACGTTGTGGCGAGATACTCCCCCACGTGCTCGGCTAATCGAGGATACACCTTGCCTTCGATGATTCCACCTCGTAGAATGATATGCGGCGGTTCGAGGTAGCGCATGACGATAACCGCCATGGTCGGGTCGTAGATGTACACCTCGGGAACGTGCGCTGGGCAAAACGCGTGTGCCTGGATGAGCGCCTCGGCTTCGTAACGTACGCGTTCTTGCGTGAGCGGCCAGCTCTCACCGACGCACCGTACGTACGGTAAGCCCTGTTTGAGAATCACTGACTTATCCGGCGACGCGCCTGTGATGATGTACACGAAATTAATGTTGCCATCACCGATTTCTTTCGCGGTCCAGGCGCTTCGCGTCGCCGCCCCGCCCAGCACGTTTGCCACGCTTTCCTTGCTCGCCGCGTAGTCCAACACCGTTTCGCAGTTGAGTGCGATGAAACCAGGAGGTCCAGATAATACACTTTGCACGACGTCACCGCCTTTGACCTTGGCGACAAACTCTCCAACCGGGAACACGCCTCGAACATCCTTTTCAATCACCCCGTGCTCGGTGATGACGCCGGCAAGGAGCGCGGCGGGAGTGACGTCAAATGACGGATTCCACACATCAATACCTTCCGCGGCGATGCGATGCCCGAGCGAGTGTGTGACTTCCGTCGCTGGGCGTTCTTCAATATGAATATCACTCCCAGTCGCGGTAGCTGGATCTAAAGTCGTCACTGGAGCCGCGGTGAACATTGGCACGCCGTGATACTTGGCGTTCACCGCGAGCGAGTACGTGCCAATTTTATTCGCAAAATCTCCATTTGCGGCAACTCTGTCGGCACCGACGACAATAGCATCGACATCCCCACGCGCCATCAAGGCAGCAGCCATGTTATCACAAATCAACGTCCCAGGAATCTTTTCGTACACCAACTCGTACGCCGTCAACCGCGAGCCTTGATTGTACGGACGCGTCTCCAAACAATACGCCCGTTCAAGCCTTCCCGACTCATGCAACGCGCGAATCACCCCTAACGCTGTGCCATACCCCGCCGTGGCGAGCGATCCAGTGTTACAGCACGTCATCACCGAAATCTTCGCCCCGGCTTTCGCCCCAGCCGCGCGCAACAACGCCTCGGCTCCGTGCGCTCCGATGGCTTTACACGACGCCACATCCTCCTCCATCATCTTTTCACACCCAGAAATCACCCCTTCAATTGCACTGCTCACGTCACCATCCCTCAACGCGCGCGAAATCGCCTGAATCCGCGTTCGAGCCTCACCCAAGTTCACCGCTGTTGGTCGCGACGTGTACACGTGATCGAACCGCTCGCGCGTAAACTCATCAACCTCCACCGCGCTCGTAAACGTCTCCCGTCGCGCATCGAGCTCCACCGCGAGCGCAAGCGCCGCGGCTATCGCAATCGCAGGCGCACCGCGCACGTTCATGTCGCGAATCGCGTGCCATACCTCATCGCACGAGGCGATTGGAATGTACTTTGTGTGCTGCGGTAGCGCGAGTTGATCGAGGAGCTCGAGCGAGCCGCGCGAGTATTTGATCGCCTCGAGCGTCGCCATGACGACGGCAATGACGTCGGTAGCGGGGCGGCGGCGCTGTGCGTGCGTGCGTGCGCGTTCGCGGTCGGCGACGCGGGCGTTGGGTGTGCGACGAGCACTGGCGACTGAAAAGCGCCCTCGCGCGAGCGCCACTCGCTGGCGCGCGCCGACCGCGAACGCGCGCGCGCACGGGCGCGGACGGCCGCCGACATGGGTGTGTGCGTGTCCGTGCACACCGTCGAGCACGAGCTCGAGGTTGAAGCCGCCATGGCGCGTCGCGCGAGGCTCGAGGGACTCGAAAAGTCGCTCGAGGCGAATGACAACCGACTCGTGCTCCACGGTGTGCTCGCGCGCGGCGACGCGGTGAATCGTAACGGGCGGGTGTATCCGATGCCAATCTTGGCTAGAGAGCTCGCGGCGTACGCGTCGACGCACGTGGCGCAGAAGAGGGCGTTTGGGGAGTTTGAGCACCCGCTCGCGAGCGACGCGACGCGGTTTCGAACTGTGCGCGAGGACACCGCGAGCCATCGCGTGCTGGAGACGTATTGGCGTGGAGATTGCGTATACGGTGTGATTGAAGTCTTGGATTGGACTGCGGCTGGACGTGAGGTTTGGGAGATTTATAGGAAGGGAGGTTTAGTGGGCGCAAGCACGCGGTCGTGGTCGTCGCTCGAAACGCGAAGCGACGGTAAAACATATGCGGATGATGATATGGAGTTGTTGTGTTTTGATCTCGTACGCGATCCATCGACGTATAGCCTGACGTCGACGTCGTTGTTAACGCCGTTTGTTCCACGGTATGAAGGTTTGAGCGCTCGATAACACTGTCCTGCTTAATTTTCAAGTCTAGAAACTACCCGTATTGCTGCGCGTGTAATACTACTGTTAGAGCTTAGCTGCATAAATTGGGGGACGATTTTCGAATCGCGCCGCGATCGATTCCTGCAAATCATTGCTTATCAACATCGCCGCATTGTGCGTGGCGACGTAGTGCAAACCATCGCGCACGGATGGATTGTCCCGTTGTCGTAGTAGCACGCGCTTGGTGCCTCGAACCGCCAACGGGCTCTTCTCCGCCAACATGCGCGCCAATGCCATCGCCTGCGCATCAACATCGTCGCACACGTCACTCACCAAACCGATGCGCTTGGCTTCCTCCCCAGAAATTACCCGTGCGGTCAAGCAAAGATCCATCGCCGCGCCGTGCCCGACAATGCTCGGCAACCGCTGCAACGTGCCGACATCCGCTGTGATGCCTAAATCCACCTCTTTCACACAAAAGCGTGCATCGCTCGCGCACAATCGAATATCACACGCCGTTATTAAATCTACACCGGCGCCGTAACACGCCCCGCGCACTGCGGCAATCACTGGAACTCGAATGCGCTCCAACGCCGTGAAGACATCCTGTAGTCGCTCGATGCGCGCCAACACCCTTTCCCGACGACGCCCTTCGCACGCCCCGCCGCACGACGTCGAAAGCGCGTGCGCATCATCTCCTAGCATCCCAAACACCCCCTCCACGCTCGTCACGTCGATCCCTGCGTTAAAATTCCTCCCTTCACCACGAATGATGCAGCAGCGCACATCCTCATTCACCTCGAGCTCGCGAAACGTCGCGCGTAAATCCTCCCACATCGCGTCATCGATCGCGTTCGACCGCGCCGGGCGGTTCATGGTGACGACGGCAATGTCACCCGGGGCGAGTTCCACGCGCACGGTGTCGCGCGTCGCTGACATCGGTCGTGGAGCGCAATGACGACGTCACTGTGCGTCGTCCCACGTCACCATCATGTTGACGATGAAGTCGCTGTGTCGCGCGCCGCCGGCGATGCGGAGTTGCCGATCGACGCATGCGGCGTCTGCGCGTCGTCCTCGTCGCGCGTGCGTGCGCGCCGCTGGGTTCTTCGAAGCGTTCGATGGCGATAGCGTGAACGCGGTGAAGGATGCGATGGAGGTTGCGAAAAAGTTTAAGAGCTCTGAGTGTTCTACGGAACACGTGCTCTTGGCGCTGACGCGATTGCGTGACCCGACGAGTAAGGCGTTAATGAAGTCACAGGCGAGCGAGGAGGCGGTGCGGAGGGCGATTGGCGATCGTGCGGGCGTGAGTGAGTTGGAGTTCATGAACCCATTCGCCAAGACAAAGTCTGTAGAGGGGCTGTTGCCGTTGTCGGAGGAGTTGAAACGATGCTTTGAACGCGCGAATGCTGGAAGTGGGGACGTGACGAGTAAGGAAATAGCGTTGGCGATGCTTGATGACGCGCAGTGTGGGGCGTATGATGTATTGGTGACGCGATTAGGGTGCGACGTGAAGACGTTGCGCGGGGAAATTTCAGGCGCAAACGAACGCGAGCTCGTCGGCGCGGGGAAAAAGGCGAGAAAGACAAAGAAGAAAACATTGGCAGAGTGTTCGATTGATTTGACCGCGGAGGCAAAGGCTGGAAAACTTGACCCAGTGCTCGGAAGAGACGAAGAGGTGACACGAGTTATGCGGATTTTAGTGCGAAGACGGAAGTCTAATCCGTGCCTCGTCGGGGAGCCGGGCGTGGGAAAGACAGCCATCGCCGAAGGTTTAGCGATTATGATTGCCAATGGCAATGTTCCAGATCGATTAAAAGACAAACGCGTCGTAAGCTTGCAGATTGGCTTGTTGTTAGCCGATACAAAGTACCGTGGTGAGTTTGAAGAAAAGATGAGAAATGTCATGGAGGAGGTAAAGGAAGCCGGGGACATTATCCTTTTTGTGGATGAGATTCACATGCTCGTCGGTGCGGGCGGCACAGGCGAAGACGGCGGTATGGACGCTGGGAACTTGATGAAACCAGCTCTCGCGCGTGGCGAATTACAATGTATCGGTGCGACAACGATTGATGAATATAGAAAGCACATAGAAAAGGACGCCGCGCTCGAGCGCCGTTTTCAACCCGTGCGCGTGATGGAACCCACGCCTGAGCAGTCGTTGACGATTTTACGTGGATTAAAAGACACGTATCAAGAACATCATGGTGTTTCGTTTACTGATGAGGCGCTCGCGGTGGCCGTGGCGTTGTCTACACGATACATAAACGATCGGTTCTTACCGGATAAGGCGATTGACGTCATCGACGAAGCCGGCGCGCTCGTGCAGCTCACGGAATCCGACTCTACGCTTGTTGACGTATCGCACGTCACCGAAGTCGTCGCACAATGGACGGGAATTCCGGTCCAGCAGCTCAGTGCGGATGAATCCCTAGGTTTGTTGAACTTTGAGGGCGAACTCGCCAAGCGCGTCATCGGACAGACTGAAGCGGTGCGTTCAATTTCCCAAGCCATTCGACGCGCTCGCGCGGGTCTGGCGGATGCATCCAAGCCCGTGGCGAGCATCATCTTCAGCGGTCCTACGGGTGTGGGGAAAACTGAACTCGCCAAGGCTGTGGCGCAAACGTACTTTGGCGCCGAGAAAGCTATGGTGCGTATCGACATGAGCGAATACATGGAGTCGCATTCGGTGAGCAGGCTCATCGGCCCGCCGCCCGGGTACATTGGTTTCGGCGAAGGCGGTCAACTCACCGAAGCAGTGCGCACGAACCCGCACTCACTAGTTCTTCTTGACGAGATCGAAAAGGCGCACCCAGATGTTTTTAACATTTTACTTCAAGTTTTAGAGGATGGTCGATTGACCGATAGCAAAGGGAGAACGGTGGATTTCACAAACGCGATGCTCGTCATGACGAGTAACATCGGGAGTCGAGAAATTTTAGAATCAATGTCGGGCGAAGGCGATGACGCGGACAAGTACAAAAAGCTTCAAACGCAAGTCCGCCGCGAGTTGAGTAAGGAGTACAGACCGGAGTTCCTCAATCGTTTGGATGAAATTATTATTTTTCGCCCGCTCGAAAAGCCCGAGGTGAGCGCCATCGCAGATTTGATGCTACAATCTGTGTCGAAACGCGCACTCAGCAAGGGCGTCACCCTCGGATTCGAGCAAGGATTCAAGGATTTGCTTTACGCCAACGGATTTTCGCCTCGATTCGGTGCTCGACCGATGCGTCGATGCGTACGAGGCTTATTGGAGAACAATTTAGCCGAGTGCATGCTCGACGGCTTTGCCAAGGATGGCGACGCCGTCACGTTCGACTACGACGCGTCGAGCGATTTAATCTGCGTCAAGTCCGCAAGCAGTTCTCAATCGCGAACATTCCAAGTCGAATTCGGTTCCGGCATTGAAGACGTCGATGAACAGCAGAACTCCGCGGACGAAGACGACCAAAGCTTTCCGACGCCTTCCTTTGGCGCCGCCGCAGCCGCGCAGTCTTTCGCTTAGATTTCTTAGTTTCTACCCGCCCGTGCCAACACGCGCGACGCTTGCATTACTATTCATTTAATTTGCATATATTTCTTTCATTTGATTCAGCCACCACGCATCCAAACACGCAAAATACCTCGCCTCGCGATGCCCACCATCCTCCAAAAATCACCCTCTTTCGCGGCTCCTCCCCCTCACACTTAGTCGCCCACCCACCTCACCGCATCACCCTAAAATGGGTCGCCGTCGCTCCGCACCTCCACCCCGTCGATCTGGCGGTGCTCCACCCCCGGCACGCGCGCAAAACCAACAATCCAGCGGCTCATTCGTCGGCATGATGGCATCCACCATGATGCAAGGCTTTGGCTGGGGCGCCGGGAGCTCCATCGGGCGCTCCGCCGTGGGCGCTCTCATGGGCGGCTCGTCCGAGTACGCCACGTCCGCATCACCATCGAACGATGCATCCGCGCGTGCTGCACCCGCGAACGCGTGCGAAGGCGCGGCGAAGGCGTTCGGTGAGTGCATCGCGCGACACGCCGACGAGCTCAGCGCGTGTCAAATCTACGCCGACGCCTTGCAGTCGTGCAAACGCGCCGAGCTTCAATAGATTTTAACCTCTTATACGATTACTTGTAATACAACACAACGACGACACGCGAAGGAGCGATGGATTAATGAACGCCGACGACGCGTCGGTCGCCTCGTTTACGTTTTTACAACTACAGGTACTAGAACATCTCGACGCGCACGCGGCAATCTACTTACTTGGGCATCACCTCCTTAATCACTACGATACACGCGACGCAAATACACGAAGCAAGACGCACGACAGTCAGTCAACGCACGCGCGCGATCGAGCCACCACCGCGCGACGACGAAACGACCTAACGCGACGGAACGAACCGACGCGCGATTCAAGCCCTAAGCGCTTACGAGCTCAACGACGCACCAGACTCCCCGGCTTGGCCCTTGGACCACTTGGTCATCTTGTAATACACCGTCTCGCGGCCTTTCGCCTGTGTGTACGTCGCAATCGCGTCATCCGTCAGTCACGGGAACGTTACAAAGCGGTTGTCACGCGATGGTTTTGCGCGATCGATCGCGCACCTGCGTGAGGAATGGTTCCTTTAACGACGCGCGCACGACTTCGGCGCACGTGTTGGCGTATTTGAGGTAGGACATGCCGGCGATGCGCCAGTATTGCGCCGAGTTGGCCACGGCGGAGGATACTTGGGACATGGTACGGCGAATACACGCGCGGAGCAAAGTGACGTTGAATCATGGGCTCTGGTGAGGTGTGGACGCCAAGGCGTCGGTTGGCGCGAGCAACGGGTTGGAATGTGTGATATTGTACACGCTAGGAGGGAGATGTCATGTCATGGCGCGATCGAGCCTGAAACATTTTACGAGCCCATCACCACCGGCGGAGAGCACGCCATTGTGGATTGGGAGGATTCTAGAGACGCCAACGGAGGCCAAGGCGCCGCCGCCGCGCGGGGTGAGGAATTTCTGCTGCGCGTGGGCGGATGGAATGGATTGACGTAATGTGCCGTCTAACGCAGAGTAGACGCGGATTTCACCGGCGTTGTCACCGGCGATGATCAATGGATTGTTTTCGTGATGGATGGTGGCGATGGAGGTGACGGAGTTTGTGTGAGGATCGGTCGAACGCCACAGGATGGTGGAGTCGCCGTCGCCGCCGAGCATGCGCAAGTCGTGCGCGGCGATATCGCCATGGTACCCACCGGTGATTAAGAATGGCCAGGGCACGCCGTGCGGAGCAGTGAGGGATGGAAACTGTGCGAGCGTAGTGCATCCGCCGGCGTGTGCTCGTAAGATTCCTGGACACGCGTTGAATGGTTGGAGCGCGTCCCAGAGCGCGACGCATTCCGGTTTCGCTCCAGACGCCGAACTACCACTCGATGTCGCCACAGCCATAACGTTCGTGGACAGAAACAGCACGTCCTCGGTTTTGCAACCCTTAAAACCGCACATTTTGCTCGCCGCTGGCTCCACGTCGGGTGCATCGCCGAGCCAGAGGGTTACGTTGCCGTCGGACGCGCACGCGGCGAGGCGAGCGCCGTGAGGTGACCACGCCAACGCTCGTGTGCTCGCGCCGGTACCTGAAGTTGCTTTCTTACCTCCCAGCGAGAATACAGCAGCCGCATTATCTGCGTTTTCGCCGTGAAAATTCCAAAGTTGTACACCGCCCATGGAGGTGCCAACGGCAAAGAAGCTTCGCGATGGATGCGCGGCGACGCTCCGAGCGACAACGTCATTTGCAGGTTCGCGTTTAATCACCTTGCGATTTCGACCGACGGTGTCGTTTTCAGAATGTGGAATGATCCCCGTGAGTGATGTCATATCTAGACCCGCATGGGTTGCCCATTCATGTTCGCGAACATGTGCATGTTGGGGAGAAGCTGGCCCGGATGGCGTAGACGTCGAGTCGTCGGCGTTGAGCCATGAATTTGTGGGCGACTTAAATCCTGCAATCGGCGGTTGTGCTCGAAGCAACACCGCCCACGCGTCTTTTCTTGATTCTTGCGCGGCGCTGTTGAGTTGTCGAAGATTGACAATCGATAACCCCTGTCGAACACTCGCACAACCAAGTTCGTATGGCACCTCGTGATTGAAGCACAAATCGTAAAAGCCATCGTTTTGCAACGCAGCAACAGTCACAGGGGATCGCAAGCATCGATCTAGTGCGGAAGCTTCGACTCTCGGAGTGCTTTCACTGTAGTAATCAGGAGTGCTCGGCGTCGTCGGAGAGTCAGGACCATCCATTGAACCCACGTGTTTTTGACGCTTGGACGTCGTCTTCACGCGAATCGTCCGCAGTTTGCTGAACGCGTTTCGTGCGAGATTGATCTTGTCCGACGGCGAACCCGTGCTTTTCAAATCTTGTCCAGACGGTACGCGCGGAATTTTCACCGTGAGTACTTCACTAGGTAGCAAAGAAGGCGACTTCCCATGCACAACATTCGACGGTGATTTTGGTTCGCGTGGCTTGGCTTGAAAGCAATCAAAGCCTTTTGCGTTGAAGATATCGCTCCTTCTTTTGAGCAAAGTTTGCATCATCGCCAGGTTCAGATTCCAAGGAGCACGCGTAAATATCTGAAATTCGGCATCAGGAACATCACGGAACAGCTCTTCGCTCAAAATAGCACCGACAGCCAGTCGACATTTGGTCAATACGTCGACGCCTTGGGCGTTATCTGCCAAACGCTCAAGTGCAGCCAAGGGCATTCCCTTCGCATCGACTGACATAGCCAACGTATTAGATGCGTCTAATGCCATGATTTTAGCACGAGCAGCAACGCTACTCTCGTTTGCATGCGAAATAAATGTCAACAAATCAGCAGCCTCTTCGTCGCCGCTATCAATCAACATCTTCGCTTGTGTGAGAAACTGTTCGTGATTGCCAGCAAGAGAATGAAGCGCTGCGAGCATCCATGAATCGTGCGTTGTAGGAACAACATCTTTTTCTAGCACGTTCACCGCGGATTTGCTGAGGTGCGTTGACGGAGATTTTGTGGCGCCTTCTTCTGCAACGTGTGCGAGTCGCTCGATGACGAGCGCCAGTGGCAAGTCGTGCTCATGTTTCCAAACTAGCGCCGCCGCGTCGAGTGACTGACCAGCTAGGACGAAAAACACAGCCGCAAAAGTGTAGCGGTGCTTGGAGAGCAGTGCATAAGCGTTCTTTAACGCCGCTTCACGATGACGCTGATCGGAAAAGTCTCGGCACATAAACTCGTACAAGCGCGTGTTTTGCGTCGCCTTGTATAATCCAGCAAGCACCTTGACTCGACCGGTGATAACGAACAGTAATGCGCAGTCGTCGACGTTCTTAGTTCGTGCAAACTCTGCCTTGGCGCATTTCTCAATGATACTTCGAAGTTCCTCATCGCGTCGCAGCCAAATTGGTACTCCCAGACGTTTGAGCGTTGACCAGCTCACGTCAGCGTTTGTTTGATCACCAATGATAGCCTCAAGGAGAGCTTCCGTGTTTCTGGATTGGTTCGCCCAGCACAATTCTTGTCCGCTAGGAGTTCCAAGGTCATGTCTTTCGGCGTGCCGCCTCAAGCGTCGAGTACTCCAGAGCGCTAGAAACCGTCGGCCAGCTTCGTCTAGAGCCGTGCTCGCACTGTCGTCAATGCCGCGCAGCGCGTCGAGCACCCCAAGGAGCTCCATGCGCTCAGTGGACGTTAAACGTAAATGTTTGCCTCGCGTGCTCAGTAACTCAGTGGCTTCTTCAGTTTCGGTTTGTGTGAAACGATCGTGCGTCATGAGACCGCCGCTAATACTCCTTGATGTGGGCGAGCTCATTGCCGCCGACGCTGGTTCTAAATCCGCACCAAATGAAAATGTCGCCGTAGGTGCCGCCACCGGGAGTCCACCGCCAAACGTCCCGAACGCAGACATATCGAATTCGGGAACCATGCTGGGCGCCGCCGCCGCCTCAACAGCTTTCGGCGCGCTCGTAACATTTGGCGAGCTTGGCGCATGTTCTGAGGCCGCGAGTAATTCCCCAGGCAGAAGAGATGCATACGGCTCCGTAAAATCTCCCTTGCGCAAGTATTCAATCACAGACCGAACGCTCGTGCGAGCGCGCGATACTTCACCACGCATGAGCCAATCGTGCAACACGTCTGGGTGGTACGACGGCAACTTTTTAGTAGTTGTCATGGCCAATTTGGCCAGGTCTCGATGCGTCCCGTCACCGCGGATGGTGAGAATGGACGTCCCAATTGTGGCGAAAATAACATCTCCACGATGACTCCATTGAATGCTTGAAATAAATCCACTGTTACCGTCTTCGGCGTAGTCATGTACGTCAATCGCCACGACGCAAGCCCATGACTTACCGGTAGATGCGTGACGTTGGGGCGACGTTGCGTGGACTTCGAGTCGGGTCCCGACAGCCACGGCAAGCGCACAATCACCAGCGCCCATATCAAACCATCGTAGATTTCCTCCCACAGACGAACTTGTAATGCGCAAAGTCGTATCCACGCACTCGCACGACAGTTGCAGTTTTTTCGCATCAGTAATGGTTCCAATGTTCAACGCGCCTCGCTCGTCAAAGAACGCCACTCGAGTCTGGTCAAAAGACAACTCAAAGACACTGGGCGCGCTACTTTGCGCATACGCGCTCATAACAGCATCACGAAGTACACCTCTCGTCTCAATGCGCTGTGCGTGCACCGCTCGATCGCGCACAGCGAGTTCATCCTTGACTTCTATACATGCGCCCGTCTCTGAATCTATGTAGACGGAGGCGACGTTGACGCCGTCCTGGAGCGTCAACAACAATGGTGGTCTTCGTCCATCGACGCTTTCGCCCCATGCAATGCCCGAACAATGACTAGGTAAATGATCACTCATGCAATCTAATAATTCAATCAACCCACGCGCGTTGCGCTTCCAAATCTTACATGCACCAGACGCGTCCAACGTCGCCAGTACATCCTCCGAAGGATGTCGACACGCGTCCACGATGGTTGTCTCGTGTCCGCCGAGTTGCACGCGACACAAACACTCAAGGATGTCCGAATTGTGTACTTTCGTTCGAGCAATAATTACGCCAAATCTATGCGACGCTAACAATACGCGCATGTCATCCGTAGTGCCACGCAAACTCGCTCGCACCGTCGGCGCGTCTTCGAACGTCGGCAAAATCGAATGTTCGAGCGTTGTCGACCCGCGATGGGTGACATCTGGACGCCGCGTCGTGAGTGGATGCAACGATTCGATATCAGTCATCGTCCATACGTGAATACGGCTGGAACCATCGAGACCGACGAGGGCGTGGTCGTAGAGGCTGTCGCTAGAGTCGTCGACATCCAACCAATCAAAGGCGACGATGGGCGAAAGACCGCCGAGCGGAGTTTGAATCGTCCGCGTCAGCGCCATAGGACCGTGATTCCCGAACGAATGCAACCAAAGACGCAACGCTCCGTCGCAGCACAGAGTGACGAGCGAACGATGTCGCCAACTTGTGGAGATGACGAGCGCTGGATGTCGAAGCGCGTCAATGTCAACTGCGCCATCCGCGTGCGCGACGTAAGCGAATATTCCACCTATGGTCATCGCAATGGAGCTCTTGGTGTTATCCCCGACGCTGATATGGATATTATCGTGACGAATATCTTTACTCGCACACACTGGGGCGAGGCGAGTGCGCCAGACGATGCTCCAGGCGTCGAGTCTGGCGTCTCCATACGTCGCGACTGAACCGTCAGCGCGCGCGCACGCGAGTCCTTTACCATCTCTCGTCCACGCCAACGCCACAACCGCGCCTAATTTCACATCCGCATCATCAAGAGCAACATCTACTCGCGAATTTATGTCAAGAACACCGTCCTCTGCGACGTAATAGACTACCAATGTCGTCGTCGTCGCCGTCGCGATGCGCGCGCCTCTCCCGCGCGCACACCCACTTCGACTCCAGCACCACGGCTCCACTCGCCCAACGCCCGCGCTAAAGACTTGAATACGTTCACTTCGCGCACCGAGCGCGCCAGATTCCACCGTACCGACGACCACGCTCCCTGACGCCGTCCCATGCGTCACCGCGCAGGATTCCACACACGTCGTGTAATCCTCACATTCACCGTCGTATGCGTCGCTCGCACGCGTGATAAACCTCACGTCAACTCGAGGGGTGTATATGTGAGCTGATGTGCTCGCTATGGCGCCATTACGCGCGTGCGCGACGTCGCCCACGCGCGTCATGGTGGCGTTCGGGAACTCGCTACGTTGCGACCGTTGCCCGCTAGGGCTCAGGATCTGTACCCTATGCCCTAAGTTTTAGGGCTTTTATGTTAGGGCGCCCACGGCACTCGCGGCACACCGCGCCGCACGGTCAACGCCGCTCGACGCCGTTCGACGCGCACACAGTCAACGAACACGCACCCTCGCGTGTGTTAACTACTCTAGTTTTGCATTCGCACATACGCCGTCGCGTCGCACGAGAGACACTGTTGAACGATGCCGACTTCAGATGAAATTGCCCCATTCTTTGGGTTCATGGGCGCCATGAGCGCGTTGGTGTTCTCGTGCATGGGTGCCGCGTACGGTACGGCGAAGGCAGGCGTTGGTATCGCGTCCATGGGTGTGATGCGCCCGGAGTTGGTGATGAAATCGATTGTTCCCGTGGTCATGGCGGGCGTGCTCGGGATCTATGGGTTGATCATCGCGGTGGTGATCTCGACAAACATCACCCCGGATTCGTACACTTTATTCCAAGGCTACGCGCATCTTGGATCTGGTTTGGCGTGCGGGTTGTCAGGATTGTCGGCGGGGATGTGTATCGGCATCGTCGGAGATGCCGGCGTGCGCGCCAACGCGCAACAACCAAAGTTGTTTGTCGGCGTCATTTTGATTTTGATTTTCGCCGAGGCTTTAGCGCTTTACGGGATGATCGTCGGTATCATTCTTTCATCCGCCGCTACCGCGGCATCGGCGTGAGGAGACGCGATAAACGTTGGTAGTATAACTCAAACACACCCGAATGTAATTTCCATCATGATTTTCACAACGCGCGTCACACGTCGCCTCGCGCGCGGCGGGAGTCTGTCGTCGTCGACGCCTCATGGCGTCCGACGAATCCGCGTCCGAGTCAGATTCCGAAGATGGCTTATTTTACCACAAAGGCCCGGTGAACGCGGAATGGAGCGATGAAGAACCCAAAAACGCGTTCGCCGCTGGTCAAAATCTTTCCGATTCATCAGACGACGATGAAAACGACGACGACGACGACGGTTTGATGCTCTCGCAGCGACACGCGCGGACGCGGATGAAGAAACGTGGGCGGGACTCATGTACGGCGACGCCACCGCCGAAGACGTCTGAGGAGACGCCAACGTCGGCGGAAAAGAGACGAGCCGCGACGGTTGACTCTGCGCGCGCGTCGGCGTCGGCGGATAATATGACCGCGTCGACGTCGAGAGCGGCGGCGTCGAGTCGCGCAAGTGCGCTGTTGAGTGCTGTGGACGAGTTAGCGCGTCCACCGTCGCCTGTATTCTTGAGCCCCACGGTCGCGGCAGTGGAGGAGGAGGACAACGAAGAGAGCGATAGCGACAGCGTTCGTGAATTCGGCCTCGAAGACAGAAGCGATGCTGACGACAAAGATGACGATTCAGACTCGCGAGATCCGCTGGACGATTTCGACGAGGGAGAATTGATTACAATACAGTTTCAACTGCCGACTGGGAAGAAATACGCGCGTAAAGTGGGTATAAAATCGACATTTACGTCCATCATGCGTGACTGGAAGGCGAGCAATGATTGGGACATTGTCGCCTCGGCGTTGGGCTCACCGAACGTCGTGCTATTCTTTGATGGCGAAAGTATTTCGGCGAATGCGACGCCTGAGGATTTAGATTTAGAAGACGACGACACGGTAGATGTTGCCGTGGGGAAGAAAGCCGCAAAGGCATGGTGATTTGCACAAATTTTGCCGCCGATTGTATTTTATTGAAATTCTAACCTCTACCTGGTACTCGCGACGTCTCGTCGTCGATTAAATGTTGAAGACGTTTTCACCTTTTGTACCCCCATCGCTTCGTCCCTTGGATAAGAACGCTTGTTGATCTGCTGTGAGTTCTAATACCGTACCATCGTCCAAGTCCGCATCTTCCGCGACAATGCCTCCATCGCGCAAGATGTATGCCATTGCTAAAGAGAGGGCTGAAGCCGCGATGACGCCGCACGAGTGCAAAACGTTCTTTGCCACCTGGAGCTGTTGCACGCCGTACACCCCGAGAGCGATGGCGGTAATGAGCATCACAGCGATAGCCACCCCACCGACGCCCCACCGTCGTTGATCTCGCGCCGCTTGCTCTGCGCTCTTTCTCTTGAAGACAAACAAACTTCCTCGGCTTCCTTTGCCGATGCGTACGTCGTCGTCGAGGTACGTCGTGCTCAAAACAACCTTTGACTTTGGTCCAATTCTAAGCTTGGGGCCACCAGCGATGGAAATTCCAGGCGAGCCAAAGCATGCCTCCACGGTTCGACCGTCGTCTTTGCCCTCGAGTGGCGCAAATGTGCCTTCCAAAGTGACTTCGCCCGGTAGACATCCAAAGAGTGTAAACGCCACTCTGTTTTCAATGTTGTTTGGCTCAAACAAATTTTGCTCCAAGCCAATGGTTTTAAACAGAAACCGCCCGAGCGGACTACGAAACCGCCCACCAGCGGGCTGTCCAACCTGGTTCGCCCCCACAGACACGTAGCTCACGTCGTAATACCCGAAAATCTTTGCGTCGTCGTTTGGGTTGACCGCGCGCTTCAAACCGTCGCGTCCCAAGTCTTCCAACAATCTGTCCACCTCAGCGCGCTCCTCCGCCTTCATCTTCATACCACCATCGCTATTCGAAATCATCGCTAACACATCGCGCACTTTGACCGCCATGACGACCGCATCACCGTCCGCGTTCGCCGTCGACGACTCCTCGGCGCTCTTCGTCGTCGTGGCCAAGCGCGTCGCTACGCCTCTGCGCGACGACGTCGGCATCGAAGACGCGCGCGAAACCGCGCGCGTAGATGATCCATCAAATGCATTGCACCGTCGCGCGCGCGTCGGCGCATCGAACGCGCGCGTGACGACGACGCGAGCGACGTGTCCCGGTTGGTGCGTAGCGCTATTTTGGGTTCGTCCTCGGCCGAGGGCGAGCAAAGACGACGACGACGGGACGACGACCACGCGGGCGTGCGCCATGGCGATGACGAGCGGCGAGCGAGTGACCTATGTGTGTGACTAGGATAGACCGCGTCGACGCGCGGGCGGTGGTGCGTCGCGGAGTGATGACCAAGCGCTCTGGTTGGTCAACTGTGTTTGCTCGTGCGTACATGGATTGGATTACAACGTGTAATAATATTATCTCTCTCTCTGTCGTTATCGCGCTTTTCAGCACGGACGAACGTGATTTAAATAGTGTACTAACCGACGGATCCGTCCTTCAATGGTGGTGCTAGTGGTTGGGTGTGATGCGTCCAAAATCGGTCGTCGACGTCGTCAGATTTTACTTGGTCCAAACCGTCCAGTCGTGATCTCCGCATACGCGCGACCAGTCGTCGCCCGCAGGTTGCCAGTGATCGCGTCCAAGTTTGACAGCCATTTTGTTGTCAATCACTGCGGCGTACAATCCGTCATTGGCAGCGATGATTTGAAGCTTACTTCGGCTGTGCACGCCCGAACGCTGGCGTGTGGCAAGCAACGTCTCAATGTTCTTTGTCATGTGGTCACCCCAATCAAAGAAGTGATCCCACATCACGCACGGCGTGCCAGGGTGGGTCAAAATATACGCGTATCCCATCATGACTTTATCATGGGGAAAAGGCCAGTGTCCCTGCGTGGATCCGGTGTCGTGGTTGTCGATGAAAGTCACCGCGCGCGCCGGCCATAAACCGATAACGCCGGGCGCTCGGCCCTTGCTATCAATGAGACGCCAAAACTCCGATCGCCCACACGCCTCTTGCAAGATGCCCTTCGTGGTAAAATCAAACGCCGTACAGTTACCACCCGCAGCATCGATCCAGTCGACGATTCTTTGACGGTGCGCGTCTTGGTTGTATTCCAATCCGGCGCCATACGCGAGCGTGTCCCAGTATTCGCCGACGGCAAACTCTGGGCTCATGGCTTTGATGTACTCCCCCGCAAACTGACCACCGTATCCTTTGGAAAAGTCAAAACGTACGCCACCAAAGCCAATGTCATTTCGCAACCATTTAAACCACTTGGCTAAATCCTCGCGCACTCTGGCGTTGGTGTGGTCAATGTTTGGAGCGCCTGAGAATTCGTCCCCCGTGGGCGAACCACCTTGACCCCCAAAGTCAGGGTTGCGATTATCAATCGCCCACTCGCCCCAGTCCATGCCTGTACCTTCCCATCTATTCCACTTATCACCAGCACCCTTGTGCGTGGCGCATCGGTGGTTCAATACCGCATCGAGCACTGGTAAAACATCGTATTCCTTGCACGTAGAAATCAAGTTTTTCAACGCAGCTTCAGAACCGTACGCGCTATTCAACGAGTACAAATTTCGGGGCAAGTATCCTTGCGGCGCGAGGGAATCCGCGGGAGGCGGAAGCCACACTTGCGTGAACCCAGCTTTATTGATGGTACCAACTCTGTCTTGTACAATCTTGTACCAATCCAAGTTGTGGCTCTCCCAGTGGAAGCCTTGAAGCATGACTTCTCGCCCAGTGGCGATGCGCGGTAGGACGCCACTTTCCAAAATTTGCTTCTCTTCGACTGGCGCGGGGATGTTTTCAATCACTGGCTCAGGCTGAGGAGTGAAAATGGGAGCTGCAGCTTGACTTTCTTGGAAAAGGTTGAAGAATTCTTGCGCGGCATCGGCGGCAGACTCTTGTTCGTCTTCTTCAATGAGAACTTGGTCTTCGACAGCGTCAAAGGCGCCTGAAAATTGCGCAACGTCCTCCTCTGCTACTTGCGGTTCGGGAATAACTTCTTCGATCTCCGGAGTGGGGATCGGCTCTAATACAACATTGTTTGTTTCCACGAACAAGGCTTCCAAGCGATCAATCTGTGTCGATAACTTGTCAATCTGCGATGATGCGCCAGCGCTCACCGCTGTCAACGAGTTCTCCACAGCAGTGAGCTTGGCAAAGAGTAAATCAATGCGTCCCGCGCCATGGTCCATGAGCGGACGCAAACCATTGAGTTGCGCCTCGACCCGACTCAATTCATCCTCCATACCTCCTCTCAACTGCTCTAATGCATCACCGACATCGGCGATGTCTTGCTGTAAACCCGTTGCGCGCTTCATCGACGCATCAGCATCGTACTGACTACCACTTTGTAACGCGCTCTCTAAAGCCTCTAATCGCGCGAGCACTTCAGGAGTGATATCTGGCTTGCTCGCAAGCTGTGACTCCAATTGTGCAACTTGTTCTTCAAGCTCCTGCACGCGCGTGAATGTGTTGACTTCAAGCTCAGCAATGTTGCTTTCAAGCTTCTTTGAGGTTTCATTTTCCAAGACCAAGCTCTCGAGCTCAGTCACTTTGTTCATCACGGGATGGTTGCTGAAAATTTCATCACTAAACAGCTTCTCTTCGAGCTCTCCCAACTTTGTAGCTGTGGCCGCGGCTTGGGCGCGCACTTCACGCGTCGCCGCTTGCGCGTCGAGCCATTTTTGATGACTTTGCTTGAAAGCAGTTTCAGCCTTGAAACGCTTTTGCTGCTCCAATTCAGCGTAGTAGCGGGCTTCAGCGAGCTTGGCGTTGAGATCACGCTCACGTTGGGCGCGAGCGGTGAAATCACTACCGTTACCGATGAGAGGAATACCGTCTGGAATAATGTCGCCGACGGCATCCATTCCGGCATCCCACCCTTGCCTAACGCGCTCGACAAGCGTCGCCATGGGGCGAGACGAGGCACCAACAGCAACTGCTTGCTCAACCTCGATTTCCGGAGAGTTGACGAGTTGCTGCTGACGCTGCTGTAGGTCCATGCCAGCGAGTGCGCGCGCCGCCTTTGAACCGCCACCACCGCGACGCATTCCACCAACGTTCTTCGATCCCCGACTGCCGTGCGGCGCACCTACGGGCGCTAGCGGAGCAACTGCACCTGCAACCATTTGACGCGTGCGAGGTGTGTGGTACTGCGCATCGTATCCATAGTACGATTCGCTCCCGCCTGGGCCGAAATTCTGCGGCACTGGTGAGCCTCCATCACCGTTACGCGGGTTGCGTCGGTCGTCATAGTACCCTCCATGGTTCTCATAAGCTCGCCCATAGCGTTCGTCACCTTCGTCGTAATATTCGCCATTCTCATAGACTGGTTCAGCATCGCGTGCGCCAAACACGGCGCTGCTTGCCATGCGCGCGAGTCGTCCAATGTTTGGGATCTGCATCTTCTCCACCAAGGCGCTGACGTTATCAACGGCGTCATGCACGATATCCGTTGCCGATCCACCACGTCGAACATTGTCCGCGGCAACGATGGCGAATGCCGCGGTCAGACCAAGCGCGGCGCCCGCCGCCGCCGAACCCACCGCGTTCGACGCGCCGCCGTACGCCGACAGCTCCGCCCCGGATTGTACCACCTGATGCGTGCTAAACCTCGTCTTCGCTGGCGCCAACGCCTCTAGCACTGGTGTATCGGTATGAATTCTCGCTTCGTCAAACATCATTCGTTCCAACGGCCCCCACGTTCCAGTCGCCGGTAATCCATACCGAGTCTGCAACGTCTTCACCGCGCTCATCGTCGCCGCGTCGTACACCCTACAGACGAAATACACACAGTCAGTACACACATCCATATAAACACAATCATTCCCACGCGTTTGCGCGCATGCGCGATCGATCGATATCCATCTCTCGCGCATCCGTTCCAACTTTGAGCTCCACATTTCAAAACGCACAAACGACTCTTTCATCATCTTTCGCCCAGAACGCATCGCACATCGCGCGCGATCGACGCACCCACTGACGCCACCATCGGAAACGTCTAATAACATCTCATCCGCGAGCTTTTGTTGTAATCGCGCGGTGTCTTCGCCGAACGCGCCCAGCTCGAGCGTCGGCTTCGCGGCGGTGTCATTCGAGCCGTTGTTGCGCGCGGCGTTGACCACCGCGCGTCTCGGCGTGACCGTCGCGCGTCTGCGCGCGACGCCGAGCGCCGGACGAGACGCGAACGCAAACTCGCTGCGCGCGGCTGTCGTCGGCATCATGGCGGATGGTGGCGACGACGCGGTGCGGTGTGCCGTCGCGTCGCGCGTCGGCGCTGTCGTCAAAATTTTGAATTTTGGATTCGAATCGTCGGACAATTGGTGAGATACGTGGAGAGACGTACATGCACTTGAGTATGAGTGATTTAGTCCATACCCCTATTTTATACACGATACGGGTCTGATGGGGATATATATGATTGAATAGTGTATCATGGCGCCAGCGGGCGGGTTGGCGGGTCGAGCGCGACGCCCGAGCGACGATGTCGTGCGAATGCAGGATGCCGTGCATTTAAAAACTACTATTCTTCTATGGCTATGGGTGTTACAGGAATCGCTCGACGCGTTCGCGGGTGATGCGCTCGAGAGACGTCGGTCGTCGGTCGTCCTCTCGCCGCGCGCGCGTCTCTGTCTCTCTCTCCTTGTCTCGTCTACTCGCGCGTTTGGCGTATAGCGTTGATTTCATCCGCGAATTGCTGACTCAAATCGCTCACCTCGGCGCGTAAGTTTGTCACCGCTTCTCGTAACGCTTGTACGGGCGTCGTATTCCCATTCGTGTGCACCTTGAGCACGATTCTGTGGTCCGTCGGGTGAGGGTTCTTGTATCCAGCGAACACCACGTCTGGGTTCTTGTGCAGCTCCCTTCGCGCGACGTCGAACGATGACGACGGTCAGTACGAAGACACACACACCGCGCGCGCGCGTGTCGCAAACCTACGCTCGAAGTCGACGATATAACGCAATCAAAGCGAGTCAAAGAGACGCACATGCGTAGCAAGTTGCCCATGGTGTGATCCTCGCGCTGGAGCACGAACGTCCCGGCGTTTTCTACTTTGGTATCGCGCTCGAACGCGAGTTTTCGTTCGCCATCCGGCAGCACGAATCGGTCGGCGCGGCTCGGTTGGTTCATATCGCGTGTGCGCTAATGAGCACCGAGCAGTGTCGGGTGCACGAGAAGGGGTCGTCACATTGACGCTCGATAGGATGGCGAACGACGGTGCGTCGATGACAGCCACGGCGGGAGACATCTCCATAGGTGCGCTGATTGATGATTTAAAGGTGCGTGGGCGCGCATGGCGTCGGGATTCGCGTATGAGAGTTGCACACCGCGCGTTCGATCGATCGATTGTCGATCGATCGATCGATCGTTCGATCGATTGTCGCACGTTTTGAGCTCGTGAGAGTTCGTGAGTGCGCGTGGACTGACGTGAGCGCGCGTGAATGTACATAGAGCGAGGATGTTGAGCTTCGCTTGAAGTCGATCTCGAAGCTTTCGACGATTGCTAAGGCGTTGGGACCGGTACGTACGCGCGAGGAGCTGGTGCCGTTTCTCACCGAACGCGACGACGAAGAAGACGAATGTTTGTTGGCGATAGCTGGAGAGCTCGAGTCGTTAATCGGTGCGGTTGGTGGAGAGGAGTTTGTACATGTAATTTTAGCGCCTTTGGAGACGTTGATTACGGTTGAGGAGACGGTGGTGCGGGCAAAGGCGGTGGAGACAGCGTGTAAGGTTGGCGAAGCTATGAGCGCGAGCGGGATTGGCAAGTATTTCGTTCCGTTGATTGAACGATTAGCGCGCGGTGATTGGTTCACTGCGCGTGTGAGTGCTTGTGGATTGTTTGCCACCGCGTTTGAGCGTTCGAATGAATCGCAATTGGAGCAGCGTAACGCCTTGAAGACTATGTTTAGGGATTTGTGCAGCGACGAGACGCCAATGGTACGCAGAGCTGCGGCGATGAATTTGGGTAAGATTGCAAGCGCGAGTCCGCACGACTTTATTTCGAACAATTTGTTGTCCCTGTTCACGGCGTTGACGAGCGATGAGCAAGATTCGGTGCGCTTGTTGGTTGTCGAAGACTGCGTGGTGTTGGGTAAATTGCTTTCCCAAGAGGAGTGTGTGGCAAAGATTGTGCCAATTGTGTTGAAATTCGCCGCGGATAAGAGCTGGCGAGTTCGCTACGCAGTCGCGTTACAACTTTACGAGATGTGCGAAGTGGTTGGGGCGCAAGTGGCGGCGAAAGGTTTGTTTGATGCGTACGTGAGTTTGCTCACGGATGCCGAAGGCGAGGTACGAATTTCCGCCGCTGGTAAAATTTCTGACTTCTGTTCGCTCGCTGGTGTGGAGTATTCTACGGAGAATATCGTGCCAAAGGTGAATGACCTTGCCACTGACTCGTCGCAACACGTGCGCGCTGCGCTTGCCTCGGCTGTGTTGGGTCTTGCGCCGACACTGGGCAAGGAGGTCACTGTTGAAAAGTTGCTCCCCATCTTTTTCATCTTGCTCAAGGACGAGTTCCCGGATGTTCGCCTGAACATCATCAGTAACTTGGATCAAGTGAACTCTGTGATTGGTGTTGAAATGCTTTCCACCGAGCTCCTTCCAGCGATTAAAGAATTAGCAGAAGATAAGCACTGGCGCGTGCGACTAGCGATAATCGAGTACATTCCCATCCTAGCTCAGCAGATTGGCACGAGCTTTTTGTTCCAGAAAACTGAAGGTTCGGACAACGGTAAGGATTTACTCAACTCACTTTGCTTGCAGTGGTTGCAGGATTCAGTGTACTCGATCCGTGAAGCCGCCGCGAACAATTTGTTCAAGTTGACTGAGATTTTTGGAGCCAACTGGGCGCTTCAATACATCTTCCCGCGCATCAAGCAGCTCATGGCTTCGCCGCATTACTTGTATCGTTTGACAGTACTTCGTGCGTTGTCTCTGCTCGCAGCCGCAGTTGGCGAAGATGTTATCCTCGGAGAAATCTTGCCAATCATCAAACACGCGACGACGGACTCGGTGCCGAATGTCCGCTTCAACGCCGCTAAAGCGCTTGCCCCTCTCATCGCAGCTGTCGATGCTAGCAAGGCGCAGAGCGAGATTCGTCCAATTTTAGTCGGATTACAAAGCGATCCGGACGTTGACGTTCGTTTCTTCGCTGAGCAATCGCTCGGTAAGGCGAACGCCGAGTAGAGTTGTATGTCTTGTAGTGAAAAGTTTGTGCGAAATGTAGCTAAAATTAAAATTTGCCTACGATAATAATGATTCGTCCAACACAAATATAAAATAATCGACTATTGTTCACTAGAAACCTCACCAACGGCAGCAAGCACACGCGTGCGCGCGCGCTCTCTTAAGCGTCGTGGTCAAGGCGCGCGGTGCGGCGGCTTTGGATAGGGAGCGTCCCATCGCTCAATTTCTTGAACGACGTCCGCCAATATCTGTTCCACTTGTTGTACAAAAATCTTGCTCGCATACGGCGGTGTCAGCTTTGGCTGCACCATGAGTACGTGTTCTACTGTCACTTGCCCGTCATCGAGCGCCTGCACTGCCCACGAGCCTTCAAATCGTCGCAAAAATCCCGACCCACGTCCCAGCCCGGGCGCGAGCGAACACTTCATACGCATCTCCACATCCCGCTCTTCAACCTCAAACGCGCACGGAAACGTGCCTCCGAACACAAAAAAATTCCATAAACACTCCTGTTCGATGTAGATATTACCCGCCACACATGAATCACCCGTGCACTCAATAACTTTAGCTGACTTGACCGCTCGAAACGCGCGCGGGGACGCCTCATAGTCCGTTAATAAATTATACACGCTCGCCGCATCCACGCCCGCGAGCGTCATCTCTCCTCGCACCGTATACGCGCCGTTATCATTACTCAACAACACGCAATCCGGCGCACGCGTGACGCGTACGCCAGCGCCAACACCAGCCTCCTCGTCCTCCTTGACCGCCGCGCGCGCGCTCCGCGCCCGCCCCGTCCCCGCGCTCGCACGCCGCCTCTCGCCCGCGCACCGCGCGCTCGGCACCGGCGCGAGTATCACTCGCGCCCCGCTCGCGCGCATCGCCATCGCGCGCGCGAAAGAGAGGAAAACGCCACGTGCGCGCGCTGGGCACGCCGTGTCACGTCAGCACGCGCTCCGTCGCGCTCTTCCCCGTCGCGCGCGCGCGCGAACGTTCGAGCGTGTGCGCGCGCGAGATCAATCTACGCACACCGTCGTCGATGTCGTCGTCGGCGTCGTCGTCGATGTCGTCGTCGTCGGCGGCGTCGGCGTGTGTCGCGCGGCGCTGCGTCGTGTTATCCTCACTTCAGCTCACGCTGCGCGCACGCCACGTCTCGCGCCACCGCCGACGCTGCCGACGCCGCGCGCGCGAATCGCTCATTCACGCCTCGTGACGTGGGATTTATCGCGCCAAGCGCGACGCCGACGCCGGTGAGGACGAGGACGAGGACGATGGTTAAGATGATGTCGTTGGCCTCGGTGCTCATCGCATCGGCGGCGCTCGCCGGCGCTGTGAGCGATGACGCGGGCTTGGGCGGAGTAAACACAGCCGCGGGCGTTGATTTCTCCAAAGCGACGTGTTCGTCCAAGTCGATGTTCGCGCCGTACGCGCGACAAGGGTCGAAACCATCGAAAGGGAAGGGGCTGACGTTTTGCGACGCGTATCGCGCGAAGACGTGTTGCGATTCTAAACAAACGAATGAAGTGCGCACGCGCGTGGTGCACATGCAATTGAATGGATTTAGTGAGCAGTGTCGAGACGCGTGGTCTGGGGTGGAGTGTGCGGCGGCGTGCGATGCTAGAGTTGGCGTATCAGAGGGCGCGCCGATGTGCGAACGAGCGTGCGACGCGTTGTACGCCGCGTGTCGGGATGATTTCTTTGCCGAAGACGCGTCGCAGAGATTGGTACCGTGTAGACCGAGTGATACTATATGTACACAGCTTAAGGAGTGGGTAGGTGCGGGGAAAGGAAAGGGGACAGAGACGTGTATAGCGGCGGGATATGACGTCGTAGCGCGAGGAAGCGACGCATGGTGTTTCGACGGTTCGACGATTCCGGCGTCTTCGTCGTCCTCGTCGGCTTCGCGGTCGTGGTCGTCATCCAAAACAAAGACCGATAGCAAAACCACATCATCAAAGACAAAACGTAAGAAATCGACAAAGCTGGGTTCGAAATTCTTCAAGTCAAAGGCGATGAAACACAAGGCGCGCGCCTTTGCCATGCTCTTCGGCGCCGCGTGTCTCGCCTATCTCACCTCCACCAGGTTCATACCGCAGGCGCTCAAGTTTTGGCACCGTCGTAATAGTATCAATTCAAAGTACGCCGCGCGACGTGCGGCGGAAGCTCGCGCATCAAAGGCGCATTATTTGTAAAAATCAATCATTTACGCAAACAGCCAAAAAAAAGAAAGACAAACCTCTGCGCGTGTCGCTCGTGCTCACCGCAAAAATTGACGCTCGACGCGCGCACATCGACGTTAAAGCGCGCGGGACGATGTCATCACGCATCATGACGCCATCGACGTCGTCATCGTACGCCACCGTCGCCTGGCGCACGCGCGCACCGACGACGAAAACAACGCCGCCGCCTGCGGCATTCCGCCATCGTCGCAACGCATCGACGACGACGACGATGCTGGCGACGCCGCGCCGCGAAGCGTACTACGGCGCCAACGACGACGACGAAGCCATCATTGATCGCACGCCGAGCATGTACGATAAACTCATCAACATTTTCGATACGCGCGCGGAAAAGGATTGGATTGGTTTGCTCGCGTCGAGCGCCAAGTGGGCAGAGTTACGCGCCGGGGTGTTTGAGCGGTTGAAACAGCGCGCGCAGGCGTGTGATGACCCCGATGAGGAGCTGCGATTGTCGAAATTACGTCGTAAGATGATAGATTTAGATGGACGCGTGGATGGCTATCGAGAGCTGTTTGATGAGGTGAGGGAGAAGGATGACGAAATGTGGGAAGGTTTCGTGGCGTCGAGGCGGGCGTCGATGCCCGTGGAGTTTTTTCAGTTTTTAAGTTTTAAATTAGAAGCCTTAGTGGCGGATGAAGACAAGGAAGAGAAGGAGAAAGAAAATATGGCGAAGGATGTGGCACGGTTGCTGAGTTTGTGCGATGCGTACGATCAGGCGGTGAAGGATCAAGAGTTGCTCGACCAAGCCACCGGGACGTTTCAAGAGTTGCTTCAAGTCGACACGTTGGAAGCGATGAATACGAAGATCGACGAGCTCGCGGCGGAGGAGAAACTCAGCCCTGCATTAATGCTCACCGCAGCCAAGGCGTATATGAGCGTGAAAGAGAGCGAATACACCAGCACGGAAGTCAAAGACGTCATGGCGCACTTGTACTTCAAGATGAAGGACACGATGGGACGGCAGCAACCCAAAGAGGTGCGCATTTTGAAATACGTGCTGTCAATCGAAGGCCCACAGGACCAGCGAAATGCATTAGAAGAAGCATTCACACCAGGCCCAGAACTGGAAGAGGCTGACACGGATTTACTCTGGTGCGAACCGTCCTCGTTGTTGAAAACCATCGACGTCGTCTTGAACGCCTATCATTCAAGCAACGGCAAAAAATCTCTCAGCGGCGACGCTGCGGGGATGATGTCCCCAGAAATCATCGAGCGCATGAAGGTCGTCAAACAGATGATTTTGGCGCACTTTAGTGATTGAAATCAATAACAATACCGTATTCTTTGAATCATTTCGCGACGCGCGAGCCGTGCCGGGTGAAAACCCGGGTGAAAACCCGGGTGAAAACACCTCGGGTGCGCCACACGCCACCGCACGAGACATGCTTCGCGCGCACATCCTTCGCGAATCCGCGACGGCGCTCACGCGTGCGTTCCCGTCGTCGTCGTCGTCGTCGTCTACCGCCGCCGCCGTCGTCGCGCGCCGCACGCCTACGTCACCACTATGCACAGCCGACGTTCGATCGACGAAAACAACGACGACGACGCGCGCCATGTCGCCCCTGGCGACGCGCATCGGGTCAACGAACGTGGCAGGGCGTCGGCGTTCCACCGTAGCGGTGCGCGTGCTATCGAGCGCGGCGTCAAACGCGGTGAATGCGAATCCGAATTCGGTGGGGAAGGATAATAGCGGCGCGGCGATTCGCGCCCGCTTTTTGAAGTTCTACGAAAGCCGTGATCATAAAGTGCTGCCGTCGAGTTCTCTAGTGCCTGAAGATCCTACGGTGTTGCTCACTATTGCGGGCATGTTGCAATTCAAGCCTGTGTTCATGGGGCAACGAGAGCGAGTCACCGCGCGGGCGACGACGACGCAAAAGTGCGTTCGGACGAATGATATTGAAAACGTCGGTGTCACGGCGAGACACCACACGTTCTTTGAAATGTTGGGTAACTTTAGTTTTGGGGACTATTTCAAACGCGAGGCCATCGAGTGGTCGTGGGAATTGTCGACGAAGGAGTTTGGGTTGAATCCGGAGCGCGTGTGGGTGAGTGTGTTCCGCGATGACGATGAATCGTTTACCATCTGGCGCGATGTCGTGGGCGTTCCCGAGGAGCGCATCAAGCGTATGGGTGAAAAAGACAACTTCTGGGCCGCTGGTCCGACTGGACCGTGCGGACCATGCTCGGAGTTGTATTATGATTTCCACCCCGAGCGCGGAGTTGCGGGGGCGGATTTGGAGGACGACTCACGCTTTATTGAATTTTACAACTTGGTTTTTATGGAGCTCAATCGCGATGCGGAAGGCGTGATGACACCGTTAAAGAACAAGAATATCGACACCGGTATGGGTCTCGAGCGCATGGCGCAGATTCTTCAAGGAGTGCCGAACAACTACGAGACAGATTTAATCATGCCAATCATTGACAAGGCGGCGTCGATGGCTGGTTTGGATTACAAGACGTGCAACGATGTGCAAAAACAGCAGTTGAAAGTTATTGGCGACCACACGCGTGCGGTATCGTATATGATTTCCGACGGCGTGTTTGCGTCCAACATTGGACGTGGGTACATCGTGCGTCGATTGCTTCGACGGGTCGTAAGAAATGGGCGTTTGCTCGGCATCAAGCCTGCAGAAGGCGTGAGCGCATTTACGCCCGCGATTGCCGAGGTCGCGATTTCCATGTCTGACGCATGCGACCCTGGGGTGAAGCAAAACATTGCGCGTATCATGGCGGAGCTCGAGCGCGAAGAGTTGAGCTTTCAAAAGACGCTCGGTCGTGGCGAGGAAATGCTCGCCGAACTCATCGCTACGGCGAAACAGAACAAGACTGGATTGAGCGGTAAAGACGCTTTTACGTTGTACGACACGTATGGGTTTCCGCTCGACATCACCGCCGACGTCGCGACCGAGGCTGGTATCACCGTTGACATGGAAGGTTTCGAATCGGCGATGGCGGAGCAGCGTTCTATGAGCCAAGCAGCGCATCAAACCGTGGACGTCACCGCGGGTGACACATTGGCGCGAGTCGCCGATGCCCTCGGTGCGCCGAGCTCATTCATCGGCTACGAGCGCACCTCGAATGATGTGTCCAAGGTGTTAGCTATTATTTACAATGGGCAAACTGTCGACGAAGCCCCAGAGGGCGCCAAGGTGGATGTTGTCCTCGACGTCACCCCCTTTTACGCCGAAAGCGGTGGTCAAGTGGGCGACAACGGCGTGTTAAACACCGCCGATGGGTGCGTTCTGGAGGTATCTGACGTGCAAAAAGCTGGCGGTGGACGTATCATTGTGCACACCGCGACGGTGACAAAGGGCTCCGTCAAATCAGGATGCGAAGTCGTCGCAAACGTCGACGAAAACACTCGTCGTCGCGCAAAGAGCAACCACACAGCAACGCACTTGTTGCAGAGCGCGTTGAAGAAGGTGCTTGGTGAAGATGTTTCCCAAGCCGGTTCGTTGTGTGGTTTCGATCGCCTTCGCTTTGATTTCAACTCTCCCAAGGCGCCGACGGAGAAGCAACTCGCTGAAGTCGAAAGCTTGGTGAATGACTGGATTGCTCAAAGTGCGGATTTGATTGCCGAAGAGATGCCTATCGCTAAAGCCAAAGAACGCGGCGCGACAGCAATGTTTGGTGAAAAGTATGGCGACGTCGTGCGCGTCGTTGATGTTCCGGGCATTTCTATGGAGTTGTGCGGCGGCACACACGTCTCCAACACCGCGGAGATTGGTGGGTTCAAAATTTTAAGCGAAGCTGGCATTGCAAGCGGCATCCGACGCATCGAGGCTGTTGCAGGTGCGGGCGTGGTTGAGCTCTTGCAACAGCGCGACGCGGTGGTGAAACAATTGGCCAACACATTGCGCGTGCCACCAGAGGAAATTGCCAGTCGCGTGTCGAGCTTGCAAGAAGACTTGCGTGCCACGCAAAAACTCGCCGAGAGCCTTCGAGGCGAATTAGCCGTCGCCAAGGCTGGCGCGTTAGTCTCCCAAGCTCGCGACGTGGGCGATTCCAAGGTGCTCGTCGCGCGCTTAGACGACGTCGATCCCGCCGCCTTGAAAGTGGCGGCTGAAAACTTAGCCGCCCGACTCGGTGACGGCGCCGCCGTCGTTCTCGGCAGCGCCAATGGCCCCAACGTCGGTCTCGTAGCCTTATTCGACGCCCAAGTCCAAAAGGCTGGCAATTTAAAGGCTGGTACCATCCTCGGCGCCGCCGCGAAGAAGTGCGGCGGCGGCGGAGGCGGCAAGCCCGGATTCGCCCAAGCCGGCGGTCGCGATGCCAATCAACTCGATGCCGCGCTGGACGAAGCCTTGACCACAATAATCGCCGCTCTACAATAAAGCCGCGCATCACTTCCTTGTAATTCTAACACACAAGCGCGTACGCGTCCAACGTTCACGCGTTCAAGCCTTGTTTTTTTAAAATTTTCCAGCTGTTGCGCGCGACACCTCGCATCGGTCGTCACTCCAACGCGCGCGAGCGACGGTCGACGACTGCAACCATGCCGCAAATTCAATACAGCGAAAAGTATTACGACGATATCTACGAGTACAGGTGCGCGATAGACGTCGCGTCGACGACGAATCGATGAATCGAATGCACGAATGCCGCGCGGTGGACGTTTGCTTCATGATTGACTCAACGAACGCATCGTAACGCGCGCAGACACGTTGTTTTACCACCGGATATCGCCAAGTTGCTTCCCAAGGGTCGTTTGCTGTCAGAGGTACGTGTGAGCGGCGATGTGCGCGCGTGTACGGGAGCGAAAAGGGTGGTTTTGTGCGTTTCGAAGAGTCGTCCCCCTGACACCGCGAAGACTCACCCGAACGTCGATGCTTCAATGACGCAGTCGGAATGGCGCGGTTTGGGCGTGCAACAAAGCCGAGGATGGGTGCACTATGCGATTCATCGCCCAGAGCCGCACATTATGTTGTATCGACGCAAGAAGACCGAAGAAGAAGTCGCGAGATAACGAGACAGAGCGAGACGCGAGACACCGAGGAGGATGGCGAGCGCGCGCGCGAGCGAGCGGCATAGAAAAATTGAGGCTGCGCGAGCGTGTCTTCGTAAAGAAACGAACACATGATCGAAAGATACGTCGATATGTATCACATTAGCACACACCGAGAGACGGAACACGTAAAAACAGAGTACGATGGGACTCATTCAATCCCTTTGTAACACAGTCCACGCTAGAGACACTACACGCGCGCGACGCTTTTTTTGATTCAGTATTATTAATCCTGCGGCGCTAGCACCTTTCTCAATCATCGCGATACATCTTAAGAGCAGTGTTTGATAGCTATACGTTATTGTTACTTGGGGTAGCCGGGTTGAAGGACACCACGGCGGGCGCGGGTTGCGACATTGGCGTCGGCGAAAACGCGGCGGGCACCGCAGGCGGGGGAGAGCGCACCACCATGCTTGACGCGTGCGGCGGTTGCGCGAAAGCACTCGCAGCAGGTTCGCGCGGTTGTTGCGGCGAACCCATCTCACGTTGCTGTTGCGGTTGCGTCCCCGCCGCAGGATTGCCATAATCCACGTAACGCGGCGCGCCTTGTCCTGGCGTCTTGAATCCCAAGTGCCACAACTTTTGCCAGACAAAGAACTGCGGGAATCGAAGCATGAAAATGATGCACACCATGCCCACCGTCACCTCATTCCCGCGAACATGGCCGCTATTATATCCCTGTTTTCATCACACACACAAATACGTCGTCAGCGAGAGCCAGCGCGTCATCTCCGACGCGACGCGGTTGAGGTTGAGTCGAGTCGCGCGCCCTCGCGTTTGAACGAACGCAATCACTCACCTGACTGGACGATATGAAATCCGTCGCATACGACGCGAGGAAAATAACATCAAGCCACATCGTCCACCACGTGCTCAGTGCGCAATACTAGCCACGCGTCAACCACAAAACGACACAGCGTCAGTCTCTCCGCGCGCGCCTCGCCCGCTTCGTAACACTTCAAAATTCACAAATCTCCGAATCGCACATCCTTCCGACGCTCTCACGCACCTTTAACAGCGCTCGGCTCGACGTTTCCAACGAAATCAACATCAACACATGCATGGCAGCTATGGACGAGAGATATCCGGTGCCGAGATACCCGCCCGCGCACCCGAGGAGCGCGCATCCGAGCGAGGCGTGGGTCAGCGCCTTGGCCACGGTGTAGTTGGTGTCGTACCCGCCCGGGACGCATCGCGCGAATGCCGAAGCCATGGCGCGTGGGTCGACAATGGGTGACGATGAAGGAACGCGATGTGCGTGTGTCGCGTGCGTGTGTCGCGCGCGAAGAGATGGGATCGTCGCACAGTGCGGCGCGACGCGACGCGACTGGCGCGTGCCACCGTTTGAACGCCCGCCAGCTAGGGTTTATACAAACATACATTAATAGGATAAAACAGTAGTATTTGAGGATAATTAATATGTAGACTATTACTACAATACGTATACACAGTACGACTCGTGGTTCTGAGAATACGCATCATCAGATTGTCCGACCGACCACCCTTCTGGCGACGACGTCATCGACGCGCGCCTGTGCGTCGCCGCGCGCCGCACACGACGCCACGTCGACGACGGCCGCCATGCACGCCGGGCTCACGACCACCGTTGTCGTCACCCTCGCGCCCGCCGCGCGCGGTGCGGCGGCGTCTTCGGTGCGAGACGTGCACAAGATGAGCGCGCGTGGTGCGCGCGCCAGCGACACACGCGTCGGTGGTGATGCGGCGCCGGTGCGCGCGCGCCGGTGCGCGGTGCGCGTTCGCGCGGGGGTATCGCGCGCGAGTGTTCGCGCGTATGCGGGTGAGAGCGCGAGTGCGGCGACTGGGTTGCGGTTTACGTACGATAACGCGGGACAAGCGGTGCGATCATCATCATCTGGCGCTGGCGCCGGCGATAACGACGATGAAGAGCGTAATAATGGGATTGCGCGCGCGCTGTTGACGGCGTCGAGCGTGATAGCGGTGGTATGTGCGACGGATTATGCGTTTGTTGCGCTCGGCGGGTTGACGTGGAGTGCGAGCGTTGGAGCGGCGGCGTTGCGCGCGAGCGCGGCGTCTGCGGCGACGCTCGCTTCGGCGTACGCGTGGAGCGCGTACGGAGGGATGTCGAGCGTGCGAGGTGCGCTCGGGACGTGCTTTACCTATGCGTTCGGCTCGTTGTTATCGATTGTGATCGTGCAGGCGTACAAGGTGAGCGCGACATGCGTGTTGTCTGCTGGCACGGCGGCGGCGGCGACGTGCGCCGCGGCTTTTTTGGCGCGTTCGGTGGCGTCTTCTGTCGGTGCCGGTCGCTTCGGCAAGGAATACGATACGGAAAAGTATGCGGCTGCCATGAAGGTTGGTGCCAAGTCGTTTGAGCGCCTCGAAGCGCTTCGCGAGGTGATGATGCGCGAGTTTGAGGCAGAAATGGCGGAGCTCAACGAAAAGCAGAGCAGCTTTGAAGCGTCAATGCGCTCGGTGGAGGAAAAGCATCGAGCCGAGACGGCCCACTTGCAAAAGGAGATTGAAAAGTTGCGCACCACGAACGCCGCGGCGTCGGCGGATAAAGCTAAGGCGCTCGAGCAAGCCAAGGTGGCGTTCGAAGCGGAAAAGGCGAAGTTGCGCGCCGATTTTGAACGCGAGACGGCGTCGCTCCAGTCCGCCGTGGCTGCCATCGAACAACAAATGGTTGAACTGGAAGGTAAGTTTGCGGGCGAAAAGTCCAAGCTTTTGGAGCAAGTTCGCGCCGCTAAGGGCTTGTACAACGCGCAAAAGGCGATGTTCTACTCGGAAACTACCAAGCTCAAGACTGCCATTTCTTTGCAAGAGGCACACGCCTCCAACTGGCACGCCGAAGTGCGCAAGCTCGAAAGCGACAAGGTAACCATGATTGCTAAGCTCGAAGAAGCTGCCAAGGCGAATGATCAGAAGGATGCCGATCTCGTGGCTGCCATCGCGCAAGTTCAAGCCGAAGCCGAGCAAGAGCTTGGTTTGGCCATTGCGCGAGCGTTGAGCGAGCGTCAAGCGCTGACGCTTCTCATGTCTCAAAAGGAGGACGCATGGAAGGTTGACATGCGTTCGGCGATCACTGAAGCGGAAATGAAAGTGAAAATGGATATGGAGCAGAAGATGAAAGAGCTCAACTCAAAGCACGACGAAACGGTGTCTTTCCTGAACAACGAATGGGAGCGCAAGATTGAACTCGCCAAATCTGATCAGTCGAGCTCGGCAGAGAAGCTTCGCGCCGAAATGGCCGTGTTGAAGGCGACGTACGAAAGCTCTGCTGCCGCTGCACAAGTCGCGCACACGAGAAGCTTAGATGCTGTTCAAGCTGATCAAGCGGCGTCCGCGGACAAGCTTCGCGCCGAAATGGCCGTGTTGAAGGCGACATACGAAAGCGCCGCCGCCGCCGCGCAAGTCGCGCACGCCAACAACGTCAAGGCGGTGAAGGATGCAACTGAGCGTGCGCTCGAATCAGCTCGCTTGGACGTTGTCAACGCCGTTGCCAAGCAAATGTCTATTGCTGAAGACGAGAAGATTGCTCTCGTTGCTGAATTGAAGGCGGAGGAAGTGAAGATGACTGCAGAATTGTTGGCTGAAAAGGACGCCGCCATCGCTGACGTGACCAAGCAGTTGGAGATGGCGAAGAATGAGCGCCGCGCGGTGTACGATCTTCTTCAAACGGAGTCAAGAAAGTTATCCAAGGTAACACTCGCGTCGTTGCAGGAGCAGATCGAAATTACCGAGTCAAAGCTTAACGATTTCTGGAGCGGAAAGATGGAACGCCTTGCAGCAGCGCACAGCGTCAAGGTTCAAAAAATGGAGAAAGAAGCCAAGAACAAGTTACGTGACGTAAAAGAAGATGCTAAGCAAGAACTTCAAGCGCAACTTGAATTCACAGTCAAGGCGACAAGAGCTGCCGCGGATGCTGAATACGCGACGGAACTTGCAAACGCCAAGCGCGCGTATCAAGGCGAACGCCGCGCTTTGAAGGCGCTCTATGCCTCTGAAGTCGCCAAGGTTGGCAACGGCACGGCGAGTAGCGTCACGAATCTCACTGAACGCCTCGCCGAGGCTTCTCGTTACAGTCAGGGTGAACGCCGTTCGTTGAAGGCGTTGTTTGAAAGTGAGATGGCCAAGGTGAATGCCAAGGAGGGAGAGTACGCCGCCAAGCTCGCGTCTTCCATGCGTTTCAGCCAAGGTGAGCGCCGCTCATTGAAGTCACTTTATGAAAACGAGTTTGCCAAGAGCGAGAAAAAGCTAGTGTCGAAGTATCGTGACGCCAAGGCTGAGCGTCAAGCGTTGTACGCTCTCGCATCGAGCGAGTCTGCCAAGGTGAGCGCGTTGATGGACGCCTTGATGACCAAAGAAGCTGCCATGGAGGTGAAAACGCAGTCTTTCGAGTCTGAAATCGAAGCATTGAAGAAGACTGCGTCGCTCTCCTTGGATTCTACGCTTGCCGCCAAGGAAGCTGAAATCACCAAGCAATGGACTTCGAAGATGGCAGGCATTGAAAGTGCACATGCAAAGCTCGTTGAACAACTCAAGGCTGGTCACAGCGCCTCGATCGCCGAATACGAGTCCAAGCTCAAGGATGCGCAAAAAAGCCAGGCTGAGAAAATCAAGGCGGCGATCGCGAAAACTGAGCAAGATTTCTTGACTAACATGAAATCCGTCGAAGAGAGACTCACCAACGCTAAGACGCAATACGAACGCGATCTCGCGCTTGAAAAGTCCAAGCACGCCAAGGCACTCGAAGAAGCAGTCATGAAGGCTCAAAAATCGGACAAGACGAACGAAGTGAAGGCTTTGAACGATAAGTACGCATCAATGGAGAAAGAGTACAAGGCATCTGTGAAGGATCTCGAAGACAAGTTAAAGGTTGCCGTACAAAAGGCTGCGGATGCCGAAACCGCCGCTAAATCCACGTACAACAAGGAAATCGCCGCTCTCGATGCGAAGCTCAAGCAAGTCAATGAAAAGGTAAAGACGTTAGAAGCTCAACTTGCACAAGCGCAATCTGAAGCGGCGAAAAAGCTCGCAGATTTGGAAAGTGCACACTCGACAAAGATGAACGCTCTTACGCTCAAGCTTGAGGACAGCACAAAGAGCAATGTCAGCGCCATCTCAAAGGAGCGCGACGATCTTAAGGCGCGCATTAGCGCTCTTGAAAAGGCGCACGCTGATGAGTTGCGCAAGGTGCAAGACGCGTCTTCTTCCAGCGATTCAAAGATGAAAGCTGTGCTCGATGAGCAAGTCAAGCAGTCCGAAGCCAAGCTCGCAAAGCAAATTGAAGAGCTTCGTCGCCGCGCAGATGCCGAAGTCGCCACGGCTCAAAAGTCTTTGACCGATGCGAAGAAGAAGTTCGATGCCGAAGTGGCGGCGCTGAACACCACGCACGCGAAGGAGCTGGCATCGGTTAAGGCTGCCGCGCAGAGCGCAGACGGCATTCTCCTTGAAAAGATTGCGAAGGTTCAAGCTGAAGCCAAGTCGGCGGCAGATAAGCAAGCCGCGCAAGTTGACGAGTTCAAAGCCAAGGCAGCCAAGGCACAAGCTGAAGTTGAAGACCTCAACAGAAAGCTCAGCGATGTCGAGCGTACGATGGCGGCCAAAATCGACACGGCGCTTGCGGATGCGAAGGCCAAGGCGAGCTCAACTGAAGGTTTAGAAAAGGAGATTGCTAGACTCGAGAGCGCGATGTCCGCGTCCAAGGCTACGTATGAATCGTCCATCGCTGCTGCGCAAGCGCGTCACACCGAGTCCACCAAGGCATTGCAAGCTGAGCATGAAGCGGCACTGAAGAAGCAAAGTACTGCCTCTTCGGGCTTTGAAAGTAAGATAAACGCTCTTGAAACCGAACTCAAGAATGCAAAGGATGCGCTCGCCAAGGCGATGAAGGACGCCGCCGAGACGCGCGCACAACTAGAAGCAGACGCTGCCACCGCAATTGAAGCCGCGAGAACGCAAGTTATCAAGCAAGCCGAAGAACAGCGACTGAAGCTTGAGAAGATGTTCAAGGATGAGTCTTCTAAGGCGCGTGCAGCATTCGAAAAAGAGGTTGATGCGTACGAGCAACTCGTGAAGAAGGCTGTGCAGGATTTGAAGACGCAGCACTCGTCGGAGATGAGCGCGATGGTCTCTCAACACAAGAGCGAACTCCAGCAAGCGATTACAAATGCTGCTGATGTCACCTCTACGATTTCTGCAATCCAAGCTGAGAAATCAGCGCTTGAAAAGCAATTAGCAGATGCCAAGGCAAAGCAGCAACAATCCGCCGCTGCGGCGACGGCTGCAGCGTCGAAGGCTGAGGCTGAGGCTAAAGTGCGTGTTGAAGAGCTTGAAAAGCAATTATCTGCGCAAAAGCAACTTGTAACTGCGGCTGCAACTTCCGAAACCGAGTCTAAGAAGCGTATTGATGAGCTCACGAAGCAGTTGGAGGCTCAAAAGGCCGAACTTGCATTGGCTCAGCAAGCTCAGCAAGCAAAGAATGCGGCCTCGGCGCAAGATTCCGCTCAAGTCAAGTCGCTCACGGCGAAGGTGAGCGATCTCGAAAACCGTCTCCGTAACGTGTCCGTTGTTGCGGAAACCGGAGCTAAGGTGAAGGTTGACGAGCTCACGAAGCAGTTGGAGGCTCAAAAGGCCGAACTTGCATTGGCTCAGCAAGCTCAGCAAGCAAAGAACGCGTCTGCGGCGCAAGATTCTGCTCAAGTCAAGTCGCTCACGGCGAAGGTGAGCGATCTCGAGAGCCGTCTGCAAGCGACCACCGCCGCGGAAACCGGAGCCAAGGCGAAGGTTGACGAGCTCACGAAGCAGTTGGAGGCCCAAAAGGCTGAACTCGCTTCAGCCCAGCAAGCGGCCGCGTCTGCGGCGCAAGATTCTGCTCAAGTCAAGTCGCTCACGGCGAAGGTGAGCGATCTCGAGAGCCGTCTCCGTAACGTGTCTTCGATCGCTGATTCTACCAAGCAGGCTGAAATTGCGCGTTTGACCTCCGAATTTGAGGCAAAATTCTCGCAAATGCAACGAAAGCACGAAACAGAGACTTCTGAACTCGCTCAAAAGACACTCGCCAACGTGGCGCGTGTGGAACAACAAGCAAAGACTTACGCGGCAGAGCTTAAGTCGGCTAAAGAGCAGATTGCCAAATCTGCGATTGTGGCCACCAACCTCGAGAACAGTCAGCGTGAACTCACGAAGGTGCGTGAAAAGCTGGGCGCTACTGAGAAGAAACTTGCTGACTTTTTGGAATTGTACGGCGAGGAACGCAAGGTACTCGAAGATTCCCGGAAGATTGCGGACGAACTCGATAAGATTAAGCGCCGCTACGCCACCTCCATGGAATTCGACGAAAACTCTGTGGGCGAACTCACAAACAAGATCGAATCCGTGCTTTCTAGTGATGAGGATCCTGAAAAGATGAAGGCGATGATGGAGGGCAAATCAAAGGGCGATACCGTCGTCGACATGACGAACATTCCAGTCTGGGCGTACTACGCTCTCGGCGTCGCGACGGCAATCTTGCCTAGACTTATTGCCGGTGGCGGTATGTAAATGCACATCGAATTACTTAGCACACGCAGCTGTAACAAGCAAAACATTCGTCATTCATAACAATATTCACAGACTCTCCATCTCAGAGCGACAGGGACGCGCATCACAGTTCCACACGACTCGTTCATGATGCCCGCATCAGGGCATCACACCAGGGGACTGTCAAAGTCGAATAAAGATCGCGCACGTTCCGGGACCGATGCTCGACCGAGAATATGGGATCCACGCGCGAAAGTTTCCCCTGACGTCTGTGGCGCAGCGCGCGCAACTGTCACACAGCTCACCCTTGCCGACGCGCGGCGCGCGGCTGTGGACGAATACAACTTACACAAGCAAGTAAAACGCACAAGAAGTGAACTCGCGCGCATCGCAAGCGCCGCGTGCGCGCAGTCGAGCGATACGGGTCAAACTCCCCTGCTGTTGTACGAGCGTTGGCTCGCGCGCGCGTCGCTCGCTTTGGACGGCCTCACGGCGCCGCTGCTTCCAAACATCGACCCCGAGGGCGGGTTAGCAAAAGATCTCGCTCGCCATGGCGCGAGCGTCGACGCCAGCACGCGGGCTGCAAGTGAGGCGGTTTCGAAATCTCGCGAAGCTGCGGCTCGGTGGCGCAGCCGTCGGGACGCCGTCGAAAACGACGTTGTAGACATTGCCGTTCAAGAACGTGGCGCCTTCATCACGCTTCAACTCGGCACGTTAAAACCGTACGTCAAAATAACAAAAATACACCTTGGGAAGTTACGAGCGCTATATTGTCGCGCCTCGAGGCGCGGAAAACCGTTGCCCGATGACTCAAGTTCAAGCGAGTACAAAACATTCGCTTTTTGCGTCTTTGCCTTGTTGACGCGTTACGATTCCCTTGGAGGCGCAGGATACCAAGCTGCGTTAGGCGAACATGCATTTGACGTACTCTATGAGAAACTAGGTGTGTGCGTGGAGTGTTTCGCGTCGCCACTCAATTGCAGGTATGGCACATTTTGCTCGCAATTCGAAGACGTCGACGCGCTTTTTGGCAGCCTTGGCAGTTTTTTCTCCAACACCTTCGCCCCGATAGAAGGCTCGTTTGAAATGAATCCGCCATTCGTGCCAGAGACGATGCTACTTGCTGTAGAAAAGCTTGAACGTCTGCTGATGCACGCTGAAAAAGAGAATAAAGCCTTGTCGTTTGTGGTCATCGTTCCGGCGTGGAGCGACTGTCGGTATTGGCGTGCGCTCGAGCAATCAGCATTTCTGCGATGTGAGCGCGACATCGTAAATGCCGAAGATCATGGGTTCTGCGATGGATCGCAGCATTCGCGACCGAGTCACGAACGGCATCGCGTATCGAGTTACGACACTGGGGTGTGGTATTTACAAACGTCAATGGCGGCAAAGAAATGGGTTGTGAATGACGAAGTTCGAAGGCTCGTGTGCGCGACGATGAAGAAGGCACGGGGATCAGTAAAGAATGTCAAAGAGTTAGAAAAGCGATATAGACCTGAGAAAAGTGCAACGACGGCGCATCCAATCAAGAAAACAAAGTTGTAATGACTAGTTTAGTATTATATACAGCGCATCATTTACGACGTCGGCGGAGATCTTTGTACAGCGTATCGGGACAAAGACGTTTCACTCGATTTGTCAGTCAACGAATTCACGCTCATTCTACGCTGGTTCATGTACTCATTCTCTTGAGTCAACTCATTCTCGCTTATTCTTCTTGTCGTTCTCTCCCCAATAGTCAATGTGGCGTTGTTTGCAAACGCGAGCGTTGCCGCCACGCTTCCTTCAAACACGCGCTCGCTCGTACCGCCGCGCACGGATAAATCTTTGACGCGTTCTAATTGTATATTCTCTACCTTTGACAAAAGATCTTCGTGTCTGAAGAGCATGATGTCCAATAACACGCTCGATTCTCGCGTTTCTGCATCGGTACCGAGCTTTTTCAACATTTCCGCACGTTCCGCCTTCAACGTATCGCGGACATTCTGCAATTCATCCGCCACGGTGCCTAAACCGGCGCTAATACACGCGCTGATGAGTTCATCCACGGTGCACATTCCAGTGGAGTGTGCCACGCCGACGAAACTGCGGTCTTCGTCTTCGTCCTCATCCTCTTCACCGCCATGTGGTTTTGAAGGTGAGGTGCCCGCGACCGCCGCGAGTTTATCCGCAAACGTCGGACTCAATTTTGCTTTTTGTGGCGACGCCTTCTTCTTTGATGACGGTTTTGGCGGCTTGGCATCGTTGCGTGGCGATGTCTTCCGCTTACTTGCCTGTACTGCATTCGCGTCGTCTTCCGTAAATTTGGCCATGGCGTCTGCGAGATTCGAAAACGATTGCGCCTTAGATAGACGACCGTCGTGGAAACTCGACTCGACACTATTTGACCCGCTGGCATCGGCCAATTCCTTATACAACGTGTTGAGCGCCGTTTGCGCTTTAATTTCATCCGCGTACTGACGTCCCTCTCGCATGGAATCGTTCGGCGAGGCGTTCGATGCTTCGCCTTGTAACACAGGTGCGAGTCGTAAATTCGCCGTCCCTCGGCGGATCGATCGCTCGGCTTTCATGTTCAACCATCGTCGGAGCGTCTTCAAATCCTCAGGCGTGAGTTTTTCAGCGAGCAATCCCACGGTGTGTCGCTCCAAGCTTTCTTGCATGACGAGAGCTCTCAGCTGCTTCTTCGCGGCGTTAATCATGTGATGCGGCACACGCAGCGCTTCGCCCGCAGCGACATGAATGTGTGATTCAAATGCTTGTCGTAAATACTTGTGCGTGCTCGCCTGCGCGGCGTTGATGCGCTTGGCGGCGTCGACGACGAGTAATTTTGACACCAAGTCGCGTGCGTGTTTGCTCACGCTACCATCCATCGGGTCATACTCTCCGCGAAACACCTTGTACAGGCCCGATACGGAATGTTCAAATGGCATTCGTCCAGTAGTTAAAAAGTATGCGAAGACACCGACTGCCCACATATCTGCGGCTTGGCCATACTCGCGGCGTTGCTCGACTTCGGGCGCTTGAAACAGTGACGTCCCGAGCGGGACTTGGTTATTCAATCGGTCGTTTCTGCGCAACGATGCGGCGCGTCCGAAATCAACCAATTTAATCTGTGCGTTACGCAAGTGGTCATCGTGCGCTACCATGAGGTTCTCAAACTTTAAATCACGAAAGACGACGTCTCTCGAGTGCACGTGCGCCACGGCGTCGACGAGCTGTCGTAACAACGCGTGTTTAATCTCCCCCCTCTCAGCATCCGTAAACCACTCCGCGTCATCCATGGCGACTAAATACGACAACAGCGTATTCGATCCGCAGTACTCCATCACCACATGCACCTCTGCGCTCGTCTGATACGCCTTAATCAAACTCACCACGTTTGGGTGCTTCATCTTACCCAAGGTTTCAATCTCGCAATACGCCTCCCGTCTCTTCGCGTTGGCGCCGAACACCCCGATGTGCGTCTCCTTCATGGCAAACGTCTCATTCGTATCGAACGACCGCACGCGATATACCGTGCCTTGTTGCCCCGTGCCCACGCGGTCGAGCACTTCGTAGTCGTCTTGCACGCGCCCATTGTAGTCGATGCCCACAAAGTGCTCCAGGTCGCCAGCGTTCCCCTTTTGCGACGACGACGCGCACCCCATGGCGACCTTTGAGGCGACGAATGAATGCTGCAAAAATTACCCCACTCGATTCCCGCGACGCGATGCGCGCGTGTGCGGTCACTCGCGCGCACCACGCGCGCGCGCGCTATCCACACCCACATCTCCGCGCGCGCCCCACACACGCGGGTGTTTCGCCCTTTCGCGATCGCCGTCGCGCGCACCCTCAGCGCGCGCGCGCGTCGACTCTCGCCCCGCGAACGCGCGCGTGCGATGAAATAATAATCTATGCACTACAATCTACTCGCGCGTGCGCGCGCTAGGAGCGTCAACCTCGCGAAAATAACGCGTGACGCTTCGTATTAATCATGTGTCGACCGCGAAACGTCGCCCGAGCGTGCGGTCGTCATCGATGCCGCTTCGAACGCTTAGTCGGTCTTCTTGCCGTCGGCCTCGGCTTGCGCGGCGGCGACTTCAGCCTTGAATGCCGCCCATTCCTGGTCGTGTTCTTCCTTGCTAAACGTCATGCGCGCCTTGCGCTGGAACGGGCGACACTCGTGGAACGCCAAGCCCACCAAGCACGCGCCGACGGAGGCGTAGAGCACGGTGTTGGTCGGGATGCCGTAGTCGCGTTCACTAACGCCGGCGAATGCGACGCCGGCGAAGGAGAGCACGGCGAGGGTGAAGCCGATGTATTGACGAAAGTAGTAGGACAAGTTCATGGGGCGTGCGTGCGCGTGTGTGCGCGCAAAGGCGTGGGTACGTGTGAGGGTACGCGGACGCGCGCGCGAAGACGACGTAAAGCGGCGCGCGCGAGATAAGAGTAAATGAAAACAAATCCGTTTAAATTAAAAAGGAATGAATATATGAATACAATTAAGACTCTCGTTTTGGCGCGGCGGGGGTGCCGGAACCGCCCCATCCCCAGAGCAACTCACCAGTGGGTTCTTTGGCGGCCATTTTCTGCATCCAGCCGCCAGGCGTGGGTCCGGCGACGCACGGGTGCTCGACGCGCGCGCCCGCGGGTGTGTGTTCGATGCGAATGCGGTACCACGGGTTGTTTAACATTCCCATGACGTTCCACGTCGGGCGTTCGTCCATTTTATTCATCGATTGGTCCACGGCGCGGAAGCATACTTCGACGCAATCCTTATCCATGAGCCATTCCGTCGGGACGTCGAGCGTCCACATGCACCAGCACCAGTGGCGAGCCTTATCGCCAGAGCAAAAGTTTGCCCAGCGCGGCTCTTCGCGTACGTTGATATCGGCGAGTTTCCAGCTCAAACCTTGATCGAATGACAATTCGGCGCGAATGACTTTTCGCCCACCACCGCTGTACGCGTAACCTTTGAACGTGTACGTTTTCGACGCGGCTGGAATGACTTCGTCGTGCGCCGGATACGCGATGGCACCGTTGATGTTCAGTTGGTTGATAATGAACTCGGGTTTGAACCACCAGCCTTCTTCGGTCGCTCTTTCGGCATCCACGGGTGGGGGCAACACGCGGTTGTCGTTGAAGTGGTAAAAGTTGTTGCTCTCGCGATCCGTCACCTTGATTTCTTTGAGAAATTTAATCATGCGCCCGCCGATGTAGCCCGGGATGATGACGCGCACCGGAAACCCGTGGTCGGGATGTAGCTTTTCACCGTTTTGCTCGTATGCCACGATGACATCGCACGTCGGATCGAGCGCGGTTTCCATGTCGATGGACGTGCCGTACGACCCTGGTCCACCGTCTTGGTCGGGGTAGTCTTTCGGTAACTCGTTTTGCGGTCCCGAAAGGCACACGTACCGCGCCCCCGGACCGGGCTTATAAATCCCCGCACGGTTCAAAAGCACGCGCAACGGCACCCCAGTCCAATACGTATTTCCAATCGCACATGGTCCCCATGAAAATCCAATCGAACTCTTGATTAAGTTTTGTTCTTTGCGTCGATTACCCGCGCACACGACCAAGCACGGAAACGTGTCGCTCGGCATCGCCGCCAACTCATCCATACCAATTGTAAACGGTTTCGGTACGTTCCCGCACACGTCAAACGTATGCGTGTCCCACTCACACTTTGGTACCGCACCATGATTACGAACAATGTGTAAATTCACGGGAGAAATAAACCCATAGTCATACAACAAAGGCAACGGCGCCTCGACGTTGAACGGGTGCTTCCCCGTCAAGCGAATCAACTCTGGATGACGCTTCACCCAATCATCCGGCGTCTTCGCATCCCGTGCATCCACCTCGGGCCACATCTGCGCTAAATACTTGACCTTCTTCGCCGCATCCGCGTGATCGACGTTCTGCGATGGATCCGTCGCGAACGCCACGCCATCGTTCGCCCCATCGATGATGGCGTCGCCCGTCGCGCGCGTCTTCCCATCCTCGCGCGCGAGCACTTTCTGCACCACCGCGCCCGCGCCCGCGGCGACGACCGCCACCGCGATGTTCGCCACCATGACGCGTCGCGCTCGATATACACACACGCACGCGCACGCACACACACACAATGACGGCGACGGCGACGACGACGACGACGACGACGACGACGACGACCCATCCATCATCCAGCACCCATCATCCATCGTCCGCGACCGGACCGACGAAACGACGACACGACGGGCCCGCCAGCCTCGGGGCGTCGCGCGCGCCCCGTAGTGCACGCGCGCGATCGCTTTGGACCTTTCGATGAAAACAAAAAACGCGCGCGGATAAAAAGTAAAAATACAACCCACACCCACCCCCTCGCGTCGTTTCGCATCCGACGCGTCGTTTCGCATTCCAAACGACGGGGGGTCTCGATGGCGAAGCGACGCGTGCGGTCGACGCGTGCGGTCGCGTCCAGAGGCGTCGTCGTCGCGAGATGGCGACGTCGCCACGACGTCGCGACGCGACCGACGCCTCTGGACGCGACCGACGCGCCGCCGACGGCGACGGCGACGCGACGGCGTCACCATGGCGTGCGTTCACCATGCGCGAGGTGCGACGACACCGCACGCTACGCGATGGGTGGATCGTCGTGCGCGGTCGGGTGTACGATATATCGGCGTTCGCGAGCACGCATCCGGGGTTTCATAACGCCGGGCAGGTGAGCACGGCGATTGCGATCGCGCGCGCGCTCGGGAGCGATGCGACGGAGGAGTTTGAGGCGATTCATTCGCCCAAGGCGTGGGCGCAATTGGTGGATTTCCAAATTGGCGTGCTCGCGCGCGAGGAGGAGGAGGAGGAGGAGGGCGACGACGTAGAGACGCCCGTGCCCGAATGGTTATCGCGAGATAGAGATTTTTGGGTGAAATATTCGGGTGGGGTGTCAGCGTCGACGTTGCGGTACTTGGAGGCGAGTGGGTGTCCGCAAGGGGTCGGGGACGTCGAGGCGGGGGCGCGGGGCGCGCGGGCGTCGGCGTCGGCGTCGGGCGTCGGGACGGATGGTGATGGTGCGATAGAGCATCGCATCGATCGTCGCGGTGTTGACCATGAAGGTAAGCGTGGTGGTGACGTCGCGCATGCGGTGCGGCGCGTCGTCGGGACGTCGTTAGCGGCGCTCGTCGCGGGCGTCGTCGGGACGCGCGTTATCCGTAATCCTCGCGCGCGGCGTCGCGCCGTCGTCGTTGCGTGATAGAAGTGTTGTTTCTTGTATAATATAACGCTATATACTTGTGTGACTAGCTAAGTTGAGGAAACGTCGCGTCGACTTCGCGTCGCCACGCGGCGAGACCGCCGCATAAATCATACACGCGCGCGCGTTTTCCCGTCTCTGTCTGGGCAAACCAATCCGCCGCGCGTTGACTGTTATTCCCACCTGCGCATACGAAACACACGGATTTCCGAATTGGCTCGTCATCGTCACTCGCGTGGACGTATGTTTGTAAAACTGCACGCGCGGTGTCGCCATCGAGTGCATCGATTGGAATAGATATCGAGCCTTCCAAATGCGCGACGTCGTACAACCGCGAAGGCCGCACGTCGACGACGCAATCAAACGCGCGCGCGTCGAATTCTCGCGGCGTCACGCGCGTCCAAGGCCCACTCGCCTGCATCTCCGCGTTGATGGACGCTCCGGGTCCGTGAGGCGGTGCGGCGTGCACGTCCAACCCACCGCGCGCGATGCGATCGTCGTCTCGAGCGACAAACGCCGTCGGACACGGCGTCGACAAAAACGCGTCGTAGTCGTACTTTGCGACGTCGAAATGTGCATCGCCACACCGCACACATTTCGGATTTCTCTCCGTAGCCACGTTCAGGGTCGTCGTCGGACGCGCACTCATGGAATCAAACACTAAAAGCTTCCCACACATCGACTCTCCGATGCCAGTGATGGTCTTTGTCGCCTCGAGCGCTTGCAACGTCCCCATGACGCCCGGGACGACGCCCAACACGCCCGAAGCGCCGCACGTGCCTCGATCGCCCGCCGCTGGTGGCGTCGGAAACACGCAACGATAACACGGTGCAGGCGTGTGGCGAACAACGCTGTCATCAATCACCTCGCGCTTGGCGCAATACACGGATAATTGTCCTTCAAATCCCACCGCCGCCGCGCTCACGAGCGGCGTCGTCGTTCCGGCGCACGCGTCCGACAACATATACCTCGTCCTCGGATTATCCGTACAATCACACACCACGTCGTATTCGCGTACTAAATCAACCACATTCTCTGGCGTCACGAAACACGCGTGGGTGACGATGCGAACGCCGTCATTGAGCGCCTCCAATGTCGATTTCAACGACGCGCACTTGAGCTCGCCCACGCGCGCGACGCCGTGCCCAATCTGTCTATGCAAGTTGCTCAGCTCCACCACGTCGCCATCGCACACGCCGACGACGCCCACGCCCGATGACGCTAAATACATCGCCGTCGGGCACCCGAGACCGCCCGCGCCGACGACGAGGACGCGCGCACGCGACAGCGCGCGTTGGAGCTGCGCGCCGTGGGGTTGGAGCACCAGGTGTCTGGAATAGCGTTCGACCGCGCGCGCGTCGCGAGCGAGGGCGTCAGCGAGCGCCGAGGACGTCCAAGTCGTGCGCGGGCGCGCATCGGCGTTGGCGGACATGGCGTCGGCGTCGGCGTCGGCGTTGCGTGCTGGCGTGTGCGTGTGTGGCGGGGCGTCGTTTGGGTCGCGGCTTGGGAGACCAAAAAGAACACTTGAACACTGTTTTGATTACAATACACTGCTTACTGTGACGACAACGGCGTGTGGCGATGTGCTATACATGCGCGTGGGCGTTTTTGCCATCAGCGGCGAGTGCGCGCGCGACGTCTTCGGCGCGAACGCCCGCGCTGGTCGACGAAGACGCGGAGAAGAAGGCGTTGCCGCCTCGCAAACTCGGCTCGCGCGACGAACATCCAATACCGAGAAGCATCCCGCTCGAAGAAATGCGCTCGATACCGCGCGTAGAGCCTTCTGGAGAAGCTACTGGAGAGACTGACGCCGCCGCCGCGAGATCCATGGCCAATCGCGAAAACGATTGGTTTCGTTTCATCACCGGCTTTTCCAGCGCGTCGTAACTTTTGGCATTCTCTGGCGACACCGGCGCGTCATGAGCCGCACCCGTGGCGTCACGCAACGCATCAACGAATTCCTCCCATACCATTCGAACGTCCTCGATATCGAGATAATCCCCATCTGGGTCTGCACAGCGCACAAAATCACAAATCCGTCAGTCAGCAACCGGGCGTCGAGCGTCGCGCTCCGTCGCGAATCGCTTCACCACACATACCATCCCTAAATATCCTCGTCAACGTCGCGTGATGCATGCGAACCATCTCGAACCCTTTCGATGTGCGCTCCTTCACCGTGGCGTCGGTATACGTCGACCATATCGCCGCTAATGCCCGGCGGTCATCGCTTGTCCCGCGATAGAGATGCGCCACTAAATCAATCACCGCGAACGAGCCGTGCTCATCGTCGCCGCGCGCCGCGCTCGATGCCGATGGCATCGTTCGTCAACCTATGCTACTACACGCGCGAGATCTCGGCGTTGTCGTCGTCGTCGACGTCGTCGCGCGCGCGGGCGTGTGCGGGCGCCGCGCGACGCTTCGACGTTTCGTGTTCGGCGTCGCGCGCTGGTCGACAACGTATTGTGTATACCTGTAATGGTATCAATTGTAAATTGATGATATGCAAAATATGTTTATCTCTATAGCTAACGTATTGTAAGGTCATATAATGTGATCAATGTCCATTTCGATATTGGTTGTGTTTTGTATCCATCCGCCGCGACTGCGGCCGGCGCGAGACCATGACGCGCGCGATGCGTGCGTCCGCCTCCGCGGCGCGCGCGCTCGCGTCTGCGGTGGCGTCGGTATCTTCTTCGTCTTCGTCTTCGTCGTCGGTGTGGTGCGGTCGCGTCGGTTTCGACGCGCCCTGGTTCGCATCCATGGCGAGCAGCGCCAAGGTGCGGACGGGCGCGCGCGGAAAGTTTGTGCGTTGGGTGCGTCCGGCGTTGCGCGCGGTGGCGTGTGATGACGACGATGGTGGCGATGGTGTGCGGCATGTGTTGGATTCGGCGCACGCGGCAGCGGCAGCGGCAGCGGCTGCTGCTGCGGCGTTGAGGGCGACGGAGCGTCGGCGCGCGGCGTTGACGGATACGTTTGGGCGCGCGCACAATTACTTGCGCGTGAGTCTCACGGAGCGGTGTAATTTGCGGTGTGGATATTGCATGCCTGAAGAGGGTGTTGAGTTGACGCCGGATGGTAAATTGCTTACGGCAGATGAGGTTGAGAGGTTGGTGCGGGTGTTCGCCGGCGCCGGGGTCGATAAAGTGCGCTTAACCGGCGGCGAGCCGACGGTGCGTAGGGACTTGGAGGACATCGTAAAACGCGTCGCAGCGGTGCCAGGGATCGTCGATGTGAGTATCACAACGAATGGGGTGACGTTGGCGAAGCGTTTGGAGACGTTGAAGGCGAATGGGTTGACGCGACTGAACATTTCGCTCGATACGCTCGTGCCGGCGAAATTTGAGTTTATGACACGGAGGAAAGGTCAGGAGCGCGTGATGGCGAGCATAGATAAGGCGATAGAATTAGGTTTTGAGTCCGTCAAAGTTAACTGCGTGGTCATGCGCGGGCAAAATGATGACGAACTTTTAGACTTTGTGGCGCTCACAAAGGAAAAACCAATAAACGTGCGATTCATCGAGTACATGCCCTTTGACGGCAATAAATGGAGCACTAAGAAGATGGTGTCCTACGTCGAGATGAAAAGTCGGATTGAAGATGCATTTGGTGCGCTCACGCGCAAAGACGACTCCCCCGAAGAGGTGGCGAAGAATTTCACCATCGACGGCCACGCCGGTTCCGTGAGTTTTGTCACGAGCATGACGAAATCGTTCTGCTCTGGGTGCAACAGACTTCGCATCATGGCGGACGGAAACCTCAAAGTTTGTCTGTTTGGAAACTCCGAGGTGAGTTTACGAGACGCCATGCGCCGTGGCGATACGAATGATGATCTCCTCGATGTCATCGGCGCCGCCGTCAGCCGTAAGAAAGCCGCGCACGCCGGCATGCACGAGCTCGCGCAACTAGATAATCGCGCCATGATTAAAATTGGCGGCTAGTATTCGTTGCCGCGTGGTTGACCCCTAGGGTTTCACCACGTGTTTTTGTATTGATCCACCTATTATTTCTAGCTAACGCTCGTGCGATTGTCGTTCTTGTTTGTGTGCCACTGCTCTACGACCGAAGGAAAAAAAGTGTCGACACACGCGTAGTGTACTCGCCACTTTGTCGCACGCCACGTTCTAGACGGGCATCGTGTCACGCTCGAGCGACGCGGACGCACGCAACACTACGCCTGCGAGCATTGGTGGTTCATTCGCACGCGTAAACGTCGCGAACACCGCGTGAGCTCGCGCGTAGGCGAAACGTCGCCGCATAATGACGAGCGCTGGAGAGTACGAGATACGTGTTACCGACGACGATGGAGACGATAACGATGCACCCCGATCGAACAAGACATTTGATACCGTTTCTGTGTGCGACACACACGTCGTCAGCGACGGGGGCGCTGGTGAGGCGTCGCAAGGCGTAAAGTGCTCGACGCCGGCGGTTGCGGCGAGCGCGCTCGGTGAAAAGTCGCGGCAGTTTTGGCGCGAGTTTAGCTGGCGCGAGGCGAGTGGTGCGATGGGTGATTTAGGGACGTTTTTGCCACTTCTTGTTGGGCTGTCTGTGGAGTGTGGCGTCGATGCTGGGACGACGATTGTTTTCACTGGGGCGTATAACATTTTGACGGCGTTTTTGTATGAGATTCCAATGCCTGTACAACCGATGAAGACGATCGCTGCCGTCGCGCTTGGTGACGCTCCATTAAATTCCAACGAAATTATGGTGGCCGGCTTATTCGTATCAGGTGTGGTGTTTATATTAGGTGCAACGCGAATGATGGATACGTTTAACAAGTTGACGCCGCTTGCTGTCGTGCAAGGCATGCAAGTCGGGCTCGGTATGCTCCTTGCGCGGAAAGGGTTTCTTCTCGCGGTGTATTCATCTAGCGATACCAGTCAAGTGAGAAATATGCTCGGCACAGATGGCTTACTCGTGACTATTATCGCGATGTGTGCGGTTATGTACGTATCGGCGCCCGAGTATCCAAGCATCCGAAGCAGCGGTCGTCAAGGCGGTGGCGTATTAGACGGTGGTGAGCGCTCGAAGCGTCGTCGTCACTACATTCCTACGGCACTCATTCTGGTCATAATCGGTATCATCATGGCGATGACGAAAGATGGAGCATTAGATGGTCTGTCGTTTGGCCCGGCGACGCCAAAAATCTTGGCCACGTCTTGGGCTGAGGCAAAGCGAGGCATCATTAATGCTGGTGTACCTCAGCTTCCGCTGACGACGTTGAACTCGGTGATATCCGTATGCGCACTGAGTAAAGAACTATTCCCAGCCTCACCAGCTTCACCAAGCTCGGTCGCAACTAGTGTCGGTATGATGAATTTGCTTGGTTGCTGGGTTGGCGCCATGCCTTCGTGTCACGGCGCCGGTGGTTTAGCCGCTCAATACGCCTTCGGCGCGCGCAGCGGTGGATCTGTGGTGTTTCTAGGAACATGCAAGATCATATTAGGTTTATTATTTGGCAGCTCATTGCTGAATCTTTTAGATAATTTTCCAAAGACCATATTGGGCGTGATGTTGTTTTCATCGAGTTTGGAGCTCATTGGCATGGGGCTCAAGACTAAGCCTGGTTGGCAACAGCACCAAAAGTACCTGGTCATGGTGACCGCGGCGGTAACTATCGCAACGAAAAGTACGGCAATTGGATTCGCCGCGGGCATAGGCACGCACATTTTGATGGAGGTACAAAGACGTGTCGAGTGTGACGTTGATGTTGACTCCACGAGTGGTGCGTAGCTAGCAATGTAATATGAATGTGTACAGCAAAAATCAAATGAATCTGATCGACAATGTTACAATTCACTAACAAGATACGGCACAATTTAAAGTGCGCTCTGGTTCCTGAACTTTCCTTTCATAACCCAAACAAAGAATAATTAGACGGCCGGCGCGGCGACGCGCTTGCACGGCGGTCGCTCGCCGTGCGAGTTATCGCAGAACTTTTGAACATTAGCCGCGAGACCTTGCTTGATCTCTTCCGGCGTGAAATCACGGTGAATGTAGTAGTCTTCTTCAGTGGCGTCCATGGACGGGCCGAAGAACATCGAACCCCACATTGGGAAGTGAATCGGGATCACGAGCGCGGTGACGCCGATAACCGTGTAGCCGAGGTATTGGAGACCTTGGTAGGTTTCAATGCTGTCGGACGTGAAGAAGAGCGCGGTGGAGATGGTGGCACCAGCGTTACCGCCCGCACCGATGAAACCGGACACAACACCGAGCGCGCGGCGGGTGATGAACGGCACGATACCGTACGAAGCACCTTCAGACGCTTGCACGCAAATGGAGAAGAAAACCATGAACGCGATGGTGGCGCCGAGGGAGTTCTTGGAGATACCCATGAAGATGCAAAGCACACCTTCGAGAGTTTGGCACAACCACAACGTCCAAAGACGACCACGCATGCCAAAACGGGCGGAAGACCAATCGGACAACATACCACCGACGGAGCGCGCGAAGAGGTTCATCAAACCGTAGCACGACGCCAAGATGCCGGCGGTTTGCAACGACACGCCGAATTGATCAAAGAGGTAGCCGGCGACGATGTTGTTCATCGTCAGTTCGACACCGAAGCAGAAACCATACGTGGCAACCATGCACCACATGCGGTAGTTCATCATAGCGAGCTTGTTCACGTTCCACGATGACTTCTTTTCAATCGCACCAGAGGTCGTGAGCACCTTGTAGTTGCCGTCGGGTAAATCTTGGCCGAGGAACATAACCATCAAACCGACGACGGTGTGGCACATACCCGGGAAGATGTACGCCCAGCGCCAAGCGGTGAACGCGCGAGACTTTGTGGCACTAAAGCAGATGGCGTAGATACCAGGCATCAAGAATTGAGTGACACCGCCACCCAAGTTACCCCAACCAGCGGCGGTGGCGTTAGCGATACCGACGCAGCGGCCGTTGAACATGCACGACATCCAGAATTGGCACGCCACAAAGGTGGCCAAACCGAGACCGATGCCGAGACGGCAGATCAAGAAACCAGTGAACCCTTGCACCATTGCCATCGCAAAGCAGAACGGCGCGGTGGCGAGCAAGATGACAGACAAACCGAGGCGCGGGCCGATGACATCGCACACCGTGCCCATGATCACGCGGCAGATGATCGTCCCGGTCACCGCCGCGAGACCGGCGTTGCCGAGCTGCGGCTTGGTCAACCCGAGATCTTCACGAATCACGGGAATCATCGGCGCCGCCGCGAACGTGGACACGAAGGAAACAAAGAAACCGATCCACGACATGTGGAACGACATGTGGTGCGGGCGGTCAAAGCTGAAGATGTTAAGCTTCATGGCTTTGTGCTCGCTGCGCGCTCGAGGAAAAAGCACCAAGCGTCGTCGAGGTCAGTCGCGATGTCAACACACACAAGATGGGACAGGGCAGGGACAGAACGAACGACGACGAGCGGTGGTGGCGCGAAGAAATAACATATGATTATATTCTTTCTTCATCACCCATCGTCGTCGTCGTCGTCGCGTCGCGCGCTGCACGCCACCCAACACGATTTGTTCAGCGACCGCGCGCGCGCGCATGATCCTCATCCACATCGTCATCGTCGTCGTCGCACACGCACCTATCGACAGCGACATTGAACTTTTGCTCGGACATGACGAACGTTGTGTATCAACAACAAATAATCCCTTGAACGCTTCAGATGGTCGAGACGAACGTCGCGATCGATCGGTCACCGGTGTGTGGTGCGCGAGGCGTGGAATGCCGCGCACGCGCGCGCGCACCGCCACCCTCGGGGCGCCGGCGCCGCGTCCGACGGTCGGGGTCGCCAAGCGACATATCGCACGCATCGCATATCACACTCATCGTGTGAAATCACCCTTAAATGCGCATCTCGCGACGCCCGCGCGCGCGACGTTTGCACCCACACCCCACCCACGACAGCACACAAAAAAAACACGCGACGCTTGGCGTTCCAAGCGACAAAACACATACAGTACGCGTCGAACATCTATATGCGTGTATTTATGCGTGGTCGACGCCCGGTCGCGCGCGGTGGTCCTTTCGCGCGCGGGTGGTTTTATGTCGATCGCGCGCGTGCGCGCGAGGGCGTATTGCGCGTGATTCCAAGCATATGGATGTGGGTTTTTAAATGCACCACTCGCGCGCGGTGGCGCTTCGCGCGCGCGACGGACCGCGATCGAAAAAAAAACCCTTCCGCGGGCGCTGGCTGCACGGGCGACAGGCGTCGATCCGCGATGCGCGGCGTCACAACACCGCACGACCGTCGTCGCCCGCGCACGACACTTGCACAGCACACGAACATTTATTCATCACCATGCCGTCGACGATGAAGAAGATTGCGCTCGGCGCGCTCGCCACCGCGGCGGTCGCGGCGGCGCCTGCGAGCGCGTTTACGCTCTACTCGCAAATGCCCACGCAAGACATCACGGTGACCGCGACCGTGGATGGCGCATCGGCGTGCGCGGCGACCGGGGTACGTGCGCTGCGAGTGCGCGAATGCGTGGTATAGTTTTCGCGCGTTTTGTTTCGGGCGTCGAACCGGGGGTGGTGGCGCGGCGTGGTGCGCGCTAGGCGCGCGTGTCGCTTCGCGATGGGCGCGCGACCGTGGTGGAGTGTTGAGGCTGTTTGGCGCTCTACGTATTGTGTGATGTATGACTGACGTTGTGTGTGTGTGTGCGCGCGCGTGTACACAGATCACCGCTGGTGCTGATACGCTCACCGTGAGCTGGGCCGGGGCCACCGCGGCAACCGACGGCTCGCTCACGATTAAGCTATGCTACGACGACAGCGAAATCGCCTCCAAGCCGTGGCGCAAGTTCAAGGATGCCATCGAGAAGAACAAACAATGCCAACAAACCGTTGTTGAATCCAGCGCTTTGGCCACGAGCGTTCCCTACTCGCCGGCGACGTATGATATCGCCATCCCGCGCAACATTGCGCCAGCCAAGTACACGGTGCAAGTGTTGAACTCTGACCCGGCGAGTGGGTACACGCAGTGGGGCGAAACGTCGTGCGCGTTTACCATCGGCACTTATGACCGTCTCCCGTCCAGCCTCGTTGGTACGATGAGCTTCTTAATCGCGTTCTCCATCGTTGCCGGTACCGCTGGTTACATGATTGACCGCAAGAAGCAAAACGCCGCGGCCGCCGCGTTCAGATAAACGACGCGCGTCGCACAATTCTGTGCTGTGAGGAGGCTCTTGGTATAATCGGCGACGGGTTGTAAATATAAATTCTTCATTTCTTACATTCATTTCTTCGTGATAATAATGCGTGTATGTGTTTGCGCGTGCGTATGCATGTATGTGTGTGTGTTTGTATGCGTTTGCGTGGTTGTGTCTTTCATCATCGTCTGTCAATGGTAATTTGATAAATGTGTTATCATAACAATGGGACGCTACATGATGGCGCTAAAAGAAGACGCGAGAGTCAACAGAGTACCCCAAAGTGTCGAGCGCAGGCACGACAGCCTTTTCAATCATAGCGGGCGGTCCGCACATTAATACAGTGGTATCATCTCCAGCACTAGGGAGACATTTCTTGATCATATCCGCGGAGACGTAACCGACTTCACCCGTCCATCCCGCTTCAGCGACATCCACGGCGTAGTGCACGGTTAAGTTTTCGTGCGCCGCTGCGAGAGCGTCGAGCTCGGATTTCAACAAAATATCACTCGCCGTTTGGTTGGCGAATAATAAGCTCACGCGCGTGGTATCGCCGACGTCGTTGAAGATTTGGCTGATGACTTGTAGCATGGGCGTGACGCCGGTGCCACCGGCAATCATGGCAATACGCTTGCACGCGCGCTTGGCAACGGCGCCCGTGACCGGGTTGGACACCGAGAATTCACCGCGGGCGGAGTACGTGACTAAACCCTTGGGGCCTTCGAACGCCACGCTCGTGCCGATGGTGAGAGCGTTGAGCTTTTGCGTGAGCGCGCCTTGATCGTACACTTTGACGAGGAGGTCCACGACGCCCTTGTCGGCATCGCGCGTGATGGGCGTGTACGGACGAGACACGCCGTCGATAGAAACAGTCACGTGTTGACCGATGGGAAGTCCAAGAATGTGTTCTTTCGACGGGAGTTCAAAGCGGAGGCGGATGCTATTGGCCGTCACTTGTTCCTTCTCGATGAGCTTCAAGAGAACGGTTTCGTCCCTCTTGAGCGTCACGAGCGTCCCCTCTGGGTATTCGACGACGGGTCGCGCGCTTTCCATGACAGCTTCTGCCTTCATGGCTTCAAACTTGGACTTTGGTGCGCTGCATGACGGGCATACGTAGTCGTCCGGCAATTCCGCGAATGGCTTTGTTTCTTGATAGATGTATCCGCAGCCGGTGCAAATGTGCGTCGCCTTGCCCATCGCCTTTGGCACGCCCTTTGTGTATTGCGCAGACTTGTTAATCTTCCAGCGCGAAGCACGTCCAGGGTTGGGCGTCGGCACAGCCTTGCGAGTAGCACCAAACTTCTCAATCATGATTTGCTCTAGAACTGGCTTGAGCTCGGAGCACGGAACCTTCTCGATCTCCGGGTTCTCCTTGAGGTGGCCATTCGGCCCGACGGTGCCGCCGATGAAAATGTTCACGCCCGGAACCATGCCTTTCTCGCCGGTGGGATTCTTCACTTGCGCGCCCATGAGACCGATGTCCGCCACTTGCACGGGGGCGCACGAGTTCGGGCAACCCGTCCAAATCATACGCACATCTTTGGACAGCTCCAAGCAGCTTTCCAAATGCTCCGCCATCTCCAACGCTTGGCGCTTGGTTTCGATTTGCGCAAAGCCACAAAACTGGTTACCGGTACACGCTACCATGTTGGAAACCAACTTACCAGGGAATGGCGTGTACTCTTGGAACACGCGCTCTTGAAGGATTGCCGGAATCTTGTCATCGGGTACGTGTGGGATAATGAAGTTTTGTTCGACGGTGAGGCGAATTTCGCCGTTGCCGTAGACGTCTGCGAGGTCAGCAATTTCAGCGAGATCTTCCGGTTGCATGCGACCGCCAGGCACGGCAGCGGCGACCCAGCTGAAACCTTCTTGCTTCTGCTTGTGCACACCGATGTAGCTACGTCGGGGTGCTTCTCTGTCGATGAGGTCAACCTCCGCCGCGCTCTCCATCGTTCCAGATGGCATGCGCGACGCGACTTCCGCGCGGAAGTTGTCCAAACCCATTTCATCAATGAGCCACATCATGCGGCACTTTTGACGGTTGCCACGGTGACCATAGTCACGGAAAGTGGTGAGCACCGCATGCGTGGCGGCGACGAGCTCACCTTCGGGAACCCACGCGCCAAGCTCGACGGATTCCGCCGCGCGCTGTGATGAGATGAAACCACCAACAATCATGTTGAAGCCGAGCTGACCATTTTTCATCGCAGGGATAAACGCCAAGTCGTTAATGTCTGGATGCTCGAAAAAGTCGCTGCTTCCGACGACACACACGTTCCACTTACGTCCCAAGTTTGCAATGGCTGGATTTCCGCGACCGCCACCCGTGACGTAGTCTTGAATTGCCAACGTGTACGGGCGCGTGTCAACGATTTCCATCGGATCGAAACCAGCGAGCGGGTTACCCGTGGCGTTACGCACGTTGTCCAACCCGCTTTGCAACGAGCACAAACCAAGTTCTTCGAGCTTTCTGAGAATTTCAGGCGCGTCCTTCAACTCGACGCCGCGAAGCTGAATATTCTGTCTCGTCGTGATGTCGCAGCAGCCATCCTCGCCGTACTTTTCAATCACACTCGCGAGGTATCGCATCTGCGTAGAGTTGATGAGACCATTCGGCAACTTGAGACGCATCATGTATCTCCCGTAATGGCCCTTGCGTCGGTGGAAAAGGCCCGCCCACTTCGGTCGCTGGTCCGTCTCATCCGGATCGTTCAACGACTCGTCCCATGCTTTAAAATCCGCCGCCGACGCCTTCGCCATGGCTTCGATGCCATTCATCCCGATGAGCTCCTTCATGGGATCTTTCGCGAGCTTGAGCTTCTCAAACGGATTCGTCGGCTTTTGCCACTCCTCCTTCACCACGTAGTATCCGTCCGCATCCTTATACACGTGCGCATCCGCCTTTTCCTCGCTCGGAAACGGCGCGTACTGCGCCAACGTCTCCTCATTATGCGCTCGTAGCTTCTCGCGATCATCCACGCTCCACTTCACGCCCGACGACGTCCGCGCATCCGCCCCCGTCGCGCTCGCCTCCGCGCGCGTCGTCATCGCCCGCGTCTGCCTCGCCGCCGCCGCGAACACCACCGCACCAGCCACGATCGCCACCGACGCCCCATTCCCCGCGCGCGGCATCATCCCCTGGCCGGGATCCCCCGCGCGCGCGGTCTGCGCCACGACGCGCGCCTGCACCGTCGCGCTCGCCCCACGCCCCGGCGCCAAGCCGCGCGCGCCGCTCGCCCCAGCCCCGGTCGTCTGCGCGCCGCGCGCCGCCGCCGCCTTCATCGCCGTCGTCCCGACGTCCATATCCAACGACGAATACGAATACACACCTTTGATCACCAACGCACGTCGCGTCGCGATGTGCTGCGCGCGACATCCATCGCGCCATCCATCGACGGGTCGACGCGCAAAGACCGAAAAGGCGCGACTCGGCGATGCGAACCGCCTCGAGCGGGCCACGCCCGTACTCCACCGCCGCGAACGTCCATGTGCGATTGTTTATG
>Ga0255763_1000070_pt1 | contig 95080 bp, 73 predicted proteins | sample 041ome_2_FD_179963 | JGI IMG/M metagenome (GOLD analysis project Ga0255763, IMG submission 179963) | Coastal salt marsh microbial communities from the Groves Creek Marsh, Skidaway Island, Georgia - 041406US metaG (version 2) | ecosystem: Environmental > Aquatic > Marine > Intertidal zone > Salt...
CGCGCGCTTTCGCGGCTGATGTGAAGCGCGGACAAGACTTTTGTCCACCATTGGGTTCCCGACGAACGACGTCGTTGTCGTCGACGGTGATACCGCGCCCGCCGATGTCGACGTCGTCGTTCGCCCCGTGGCGCGCGCGATGCGTCGTGAAAAAGGCGCAAGACGGGTACTTGGTGTTGCCGAATCTCGTCCGCGCGTGGTCGGCGACGACGACGACGACGGGTACGGGGGGTGGTGACGGCGGCGGCGGGGATGCTGATGTCGACGTCGACGTCGACGTCGACGTCGCGCCCGGGAGCGTGTGCGCGGTGTATTGCGTGTTCGATGGACACGGGGATGACACGGCGATGGCGTATTTGGAAAGACACTTGGGACGGCATGTGGAGCACGAGATTCGATTGCTGGCGGCGAGGACGACGCGCGCGGGTGATCCGTGGCGCGATGGCGATGGATTGGTGCGTGATGAGGAAGATACGATCGAGCACGCGATGCGACGGGCGATTTTGAAGACGGAGAGCGAGTACGGGATGAGCAACGCGCAGGGATGTTTTTTGTGTCGCGGGCGAACGCCCGAGGGAGGATCGACGGTGAACGTGGTGGCGATACAGCGCGTGTCGAATGGGCGAGGGGATAAGTCATTGGCGTTCGATGTGGTGACGGCGAATATTGGAGACTCGGCGGCGTTGATGTTGCCCCATCCTTCGGAGTTTGGATCGATTTCGGTGGAGGATCGAGATAAGCACGTGCGACTGTCGCGAGACCACAACCCGTTGGATCCGTTTGAAGCTAGGCGTTTGATTCAAGCCGAGTGCAGGCTGGCGCGTTTACGGGGCAATGCCGGCGAAGAATTGGGTCCACTGCGCGTGTTTCCCGGTGGATATGCCATTTCACGGGCGTTCGGGGACTTTGACTGCGCCGCGCTCATCTGCGAACCAGAGTTTACGCGAGTGCGCGTTCCAGCCGCTGGCTGCCGACTTTTGATCGCCTCGGACGGGGTGTTTTCCGCGTTAAAGGATGGTGAGATTGCGAGTGAGTGTATGAAGTACATGGGATCTGATACGTGTGCCGATGGCATCGTTGAAAAGGTTCTAAAAGTTCGCGGGATTCACGACGACATCACCGCCATCTGCGTAGACATTCCTTCGCTCGGAGAATTGGCGGACCGACTCAGGGCGATCGAGCCTGCAATCGGCGAAGTTTGCTCGTACACACGTACAGAGAAAAAGCGAGAGTCGCTCACGAGGGAGCAGTTGTTAGAGATCGAGGAAGCCAACGCGGATTATCCAGACGTAACCGTACATCAAGGAAGAAATTTCGGAAACTTTGCGGCAAAGAAGGTGTACGACGACTTTGACGTGGGGGCCCTCATCGGCCGTGGCGTTTACGGCTCGGTGAGACAGGCAGTCGATCGTAAGACGGGTGATATCTTGGCGGTCAAGTCGATTCTGCGCACAAAAGTCGACGAGAATGCCATCAAAGACGAGTGCGATGCGTTGCAAGTATTATGTGGGCATCATCCAAACTTTCCGTCAAAGTTTATGGTGTACGAAGATAATCCATTATTAAAGAGCGAAGTGACACACATCGTGACCGACATTTATACCGGTGGAACATTGATACAGGCTATTGCGCGACGAGGTCATTTTGACGAAGGTGATTGGTGCGTTGTCGCCAGCCAACTACTCGGAGCGGTGTCGTTCATGCACTCATTGGGCATAGCGCACAGAGACTTGAAGCCCGACAACATCATGCTCAAAGAACCGTGGTCACCCAAACCAGGCGCTATTCCCACTTTAAAAATTATCGATTTCGGCAGCGCGACGTTCTGCCTGGCTAACGAAACCATGAAGGGACATGTCGGGACAAAATTCTTCAGCGCGCCGGAAGTGATTCGGCGCAAGCCGTACACGAAGAAGTGCGACGTATGGTCCGTCGGTGTGCTCCTTATGGTGTTGCTCAAGGGTTATCCTTCGGGCACCGCCATTGAGGGGCAATGGCGTGCGCTTCAACAAGGATTATCTCCATCTTTCGCTGACAACGTGCCAAAGCATTTCATCAAGCTCATCAAAGCGGCGCTCGTCATGGATCCGACGCGTCGACCGAGCTGCGGTAGTATTCTCAAGGCGGCGGACGATTGGCTCGGTGCCTCATTTACGAACAACAACGTATTTATCAGCCCTAATAAGGTGCGCCCGGCGAGGCGACTGGCGATTCCAACGATTCCAGCGAGCTTCAGTGACGCGTTAAACCTTCACATCGAGTCGGCTCGCGAGAGTGCGGCTTTGCAGGAAGTTGAGCAGCGCAATCACGAAGAGGAAGATGTATCTGTGTACAAGGGCAATAGTTGCGAACTGGACCTCACGATGGAGCAGGGTGTCGTCACGAAAGGCGAACCCTTGGACGTTATCAGTAGCCTGGACGAGCAAAATAGAAGAATGGCGTATCAAAAGCACGTCACGGACATGCTCAGCGTCGTCGCCACGCCGATGGAGGTGCACCGTATTCTTCAGTACGTCAATCGTCAAGTACGGGCACGAAACACTGGTGTTAAGCGAACGTCGCTGGACGGCAATCCAGATAAAAGCGATGTTGAACTCACGTGGTGTTCTGCGGGTTTGCTCGAGGAAGCTGCTCGAGAAAGCGACGCGCTTGAGCCGTTGACGCAACTCGAGCTCGCGAGACGACTCACAGGCTTGGATGGTGAGTCGCTGTCGATAGATTTGAACGTTCTCAACGTCTTGGATGCGTTACATGATCGACATAAGCATGTCTTCAACGCGCTCGCGAGACATAGTTCGACAAAGCTCTCCAAGTCATACTCACCGGTCAAATTGAACACCGACGAACTCAGCTCGGTGGACGACGCTCGCGTCTTGGTGCAATCCACCGTGCATGCCGAGATGGTTCGCGCCATGCTCTCGCGCGGTTTAAGTTCACACGACCTCTCGTCGCTGTCAAAAATCCCTGTCGAGCCCTCCGAGCTCACCGTTCGCGGCGGCAGTGCGTGGTTTTTGGAAGATTGGAGCAACAGCGGCTCGTCGCTTTCGAAAACAAAGCACAAATAGGACAGCTCTAGTACGCATTGTAACGTGTTTCTCATCTTCTCGCGCTGTTTTGTCTTTGCATTACAAGTCGTACGCGAGGAGGTCGTCGACGTCGTATTCGCCAAGAACGACGAGGACGTAATCGCACAGCGCGCTAATCGTGCGTGCGCGGTTCAGAGGTGTTGGTTTGGTGAGAATGCGCGTCATCGCTGCTGCTGCTGCGGCGGCGGTTTCGGCGTTTTGGGCGTTGCCCCGGGCGAGGGCGTCAAGAATCCATGGCGTGACAACCTCTCGCGCTCGTTCGAGCAGAGTGGCGAGGAATGTACACGCGGAACGTATGGCTACGCGGGGGGTGATGCCCGAGGATGCGGCGACGAGGATGGTTTGGACCAGACGCGCGCCTCGCGAGGCGAGGAATTCGTCGACTCGCGCGGCGTTGGCCACCCAGGGCGGGCTTGTCTTGGACTTTTCGCCCGGTGCGATCAAAGCGTTGAGTAAAGCGAGAGACGAACGCACCGGGCCGTACTCCTTGAGCTCCAGCGCTTGCACTGCGAGGTCTAGGGCGGTGAACAACGCTTCGTTGGCCAAGCCGTGCGCCGGGGCAAAGATGATAAACGCCCGCGTCGTAGTAAACAACGCATCGGCGCGCTCCCAAGTCTCAGCACTCGAGGGCTGCGCCAAGGCACAAGCCGCGATTTCATTGACGATCTGTACAAACGCGGCACCGAGTGCGGCGCCCACGTGCGGGGCATTCGGGAATATTTCACTCGTGCCAGTCTCTGACGAGCTCGTCGAAGCGATTTCAATCGCCGTGGACACTGGCTCGAGAAAGCACGGCTCTTTCGTTGCCGAAAATGAGCGCGCAATGGATTCGAGCATAGGAACAATCATGTCAACCGACTTTGCCTTGGCGCTTAACAGCGCGGCGATGTAAATGGAGCTCAGTGATGAGGCTACGCACGTCGCTCTCCACGCCGGCGAGCGAGCGATTTCCTCAAGCGTCGGCCACGCCGCGCCGAGAACTGAGATTGCGGGATGCTCCACGTTGGCATTCGGTGAAAACTCCAAAAATCGCACCACAGAGGCGATGAGACTCAATTCAGCAGCCATGGCGCGTGACGCTTCTGGGCTCGCCGGCGCCAAAGTCGATGCCACCTCTGCCACGAATAATTTACACTTTGCAATCACCGGTGTAATTATTCGAGCACTCGCTCGCGACGCTTGCGCGATTGGCATTCTTGCGATGACGCGCGCCAATCCTTCCATCACGTTCGTGCGCTCGTCCCTTTCATCTGGGTTGTCAAAATTTGGTCGAACGCTGGCAATGCATCGCTCGGTGTGTTCGAGTAACGCGGTAAACGTCGAAGGGTCCTTCAACTGTCGCGCACAGCGCGCGCATATATTCTTGAATGCATTTGCCGCCTGACGCCATGCTAACTCGTAGGGGAACGCCGCGGTGACATACATGAGTATTCCTCTGGTGAGCGCCGCGTGCTCCTCGAGGGTGGCGGTTTTCCGTCCGAGCCAAAACGAATAAGCGGCAATCATTTCACAAGTTTCAGCGCGAACGAGCGCGTGGCAAGAAAACAACCCGGCGTTGTCTGTGGTGTGCTCTATAATAGTGGAAAACATTTGCGCGAGAAACGTCTCCGCTTCCTTCGCAGCTGACGTGGACTCTTCCAATTCCTGACTGATAGGCTCTGCGGCGACGCGCAGCGCAAACGTCCCCGATTCTGCCGCCTGCCAATTTTTCGCCGAACTCAAAGCGCTAGCGATGATGCTCAAGTACTGTCCTCGTAGCACGCAGTAAGCATTGTCAAACAAGTCGGCCACGACAAACTCGCGAAATCGGTCAAATGTATCGGCGTCCTCTTCGGCGTCGTCCCAAGTCGTGAAATCATCTGGCAGCGTTGATTGTTTCAGCATGACCTCAAGCAAGCGCGCGTACATGGGCGCGCCCATGCTCGCATGTCTTGAACTCACACCGACAGTGGCTAACATGATGAAAAAGTCGAGCGCCACTTCCGAAACTTCTCTGCCGTGGAGTTCCATGAGGGACAACACGAGCGCGACGAGCTGTAACGAATTCTCGTCGCCCCGCACAAGTACGTTCACGCAGCGTTCGCTCAACGACACGGCGACGAGTGTGATGTTACGCGCGAGATCCAATGCGTTTGGCGCGCTCGCTTCGGCGCCGTGTGCGAGTAATCCTCTCGTCACCGCGTTCATGGCTTCAAATTCCTCTTGCTCAGAGCCGCTTCGTCCTTGGTGTAATTCCACAAGCATATCCACCGCCGCCGCACCGCATCCTGCGGCCTCAATCGCTAAACACGCCACGACATGACTAAACAGTGCACTGTGCGCCACGAGAAGCTGCGTTGGTGACACGCACAAGCCTCCGCTCACGTCGCCGCTCGGATCGAGCTTTAACCACATATGCGCCGCGCGAACGCACGATGTCTTCAACGCATCTCGCTCATTCGATCGTTCCGTGCCGAGCGCGGCGAACACATCCCGCACAAAATTCAACACGCGTTCAGTTTGTCCCGCGCATGCCATCGATAACGCACGCCGACGCGACGATTCCGCGTCGTCCACGTCTTCCGCCACGCACGCGAGCGTCTCGACTCCCACGCGCATCGCCGCGTCATCCATCCCCGCGCTCGACGCCACACCAATCGCACATTCGACGACACTAATCACCACGCTCGCATCACACCGCACCGCGGCGCTCGCCAGTGCGATTCCGAGACGCTTGGCGCCTAATTCACACGTCGAGTCGCTCGCGAGCGCGGCAAACGTCGCTCGCAACCGCGCGATGACCTCCATCTTCCCCGTCGCATCGAGCGCCCGTTCAAACGCCCCGTCGCGAATCTTGCCCACGAGCATATTGCTCGCGAAAAACACCACGCGAGAATCCGCACGGCTTTGCTCGAGGAGCGCCAGGGCGACGGACCACGCGCGCGAAGACGCTCCGAGCGACACCAACGCGTCGTTCGCCCGCTCTCTCGCGTGCGCATCCGCGCCGTACAGCGCCGCGATCGCCGCGTGTGCGTCATCCGCCGTCAACACCGATGGCGCTTGCGACGTCATCGCGACGTGCGACACCCAAACCGCGCACGACGATGATGACGATGATGATTTTGTTTCTGATTAATCAAATTCGATTAATCAATCGCCCGTCGATGGCGTTCGCGTGCACCGTCGCGTCACGCCGCAGCGTCGCGCGCGCCTAGCACGTGCACCGTCACCACACGACGCGAATCGCCGCGCCGCACCGACACCGCGCGAGCCCACCGCCGCGAGTCGACCACTGACGAAGTCGTTACTCCATGCCTCGCGCGCCATCCCTCTCCATCGCCGCGCTCGACGCGCGCTGGCTCGACCCTGACGCGTGCACGACCGCAGACGCCCTCGCCTGCGTCGTGCGCGACGCCGACGTCGCGTGCGACGGTGCGTGCGCGGCGTCGAAGCGACCGAAGTGTGCGTGCACCGTCATCAATGCATCGCAGCGCCGTCGTCGGCGGCGGCCGCGTTCGCCGCCCGCGTCGCCGCCGCGCCGCCGCGCTCGCGCGCAGCGCACGCAAGGCATCGTCAACTTGGGCGCGACGTGTTATGTGAGCGCGGTGATGCAATGCGCGGCGCGCATGGATGGTTTTAAGCGCGCGGTGTACGCGACGGTTGGCTCGGGAAACGCGACGACGCACTTAGACGCCCTCGCGCGCGCGTTTGCCCGGCTCGAATCGTGCGCGCAGGCGGTCGGGAGCGTGGAGGATTTCGTGCGCGCGTGCGGGGTGAATCCGTCGACGCAGCAGGATGCGAGCGAGTTTTTTAAGCTGCTCGTGGGCGCGGTGGATGACCGCTCGGGCGACGCGGACGTCGGCTGCCGCGGAACGATGCGGTACGTGACGACGTGTGCGGCGTGTGGGCACGAATCTGAAGCGTCGTCGCGAGAACATGCGTGGACGGATATTGATGTGGGCGTGAATGCCAAATCGGCGACGACGTTGGCGCGTGCGGTGGATGTTTTGCTCGCGGAGGAGACGCTCGACGCGGAGTACGCGTGCGTGACGTGCGCGCCAATAAAGACGATTGGTGCGACGCGGTGCGTGCGGTTTCAAGCGCCGTTACCAGAGACGTTGATGTTTACGTTGAGTCGGTTCGTGTTTGATTACGAGACGATGGCGAGGAAGAAGGTGTGCGATGCATTTAGTTTTCCAACCGTCATCGAAGACGCGTACGCGCTTTTACGCGTCGATGAGGACGATAATTCGATTGAACACCGAAGATATGAGTTGACGAGCGTGATTTTGCACAAAGGCGCGGTGGCAGAAAGTGGACATTACGTCGCGCTGTGTCGTGATGGCGCTGACGCGTGGTTTAGATTTGATGATCACGTCGTGGAGGAACTTGAAGCCGGGCCGTTTAGCGCGGCGAAGCGCGACGACACCGAAACGGCGTCAAAGAAGCCGAAGAAAAACCCCACCGCCGGGCGCGATGGCGCTGAAGACGCCGAGACCGGCACGTGTGTGTCCAAGGATGCGTACGTTCTCGTGTACCGCCGCGCTGGCGCGCCAAACGTCGCGGTCGACCCGCCAGCCGCCGCTCGCGAGCACGTCGAAGAAACCAATCGAGAATACGAAATCGTGGTGCGCGACCACGAACGCGCGTTGGCTGACGCGTTAGCGCGCGAAGAAAAACGGAAGAAGGATGTCGCTGAGTTTATAGCGCTCGTGTGCGACGGTTCGTATGACGTTCCCGAGCGCCGCCGCGTGAAGACGTCGGATGACATGTTCTGGATCCCGTGCGTGTGGCTCGAGTCGTATTTGACCGACGTCGACGTCGATGTCCCGAACGCGGACGCGTTCAACGACGTGCGATGCGCGCACGGGAATTTAGACCCCATCGCGGCGCGCGAGAAGTGCACGCGCGTGCCGGCTGAGGCGTGGAATTTCATTCGCGGAGGCGTCGGCGGCGACGTCGGCGGATTTCGCGACTCAAACATTTGCGCCGAGTGCATCTCAGCCTTCGCCGCGGCACGCATGGCGCAATTACAAGTCGACTCTACACGAGATATCATGCGTTCGACGTACGCGGCGTGGACGCGCGCTGAGATTGGGGACAAGACGCACGCTGAGTTTCTCGCGAGCGGCGCCGTTCGCCACGTCGCCACGTCGTTTCTTCAACGATGGCTCAAATGGGATTCGAGCAAGGCGCCGTTCAATTGGGGACTCGGGCCGACGAAACCGATCGCGTGCCAGCACGACATGTTACGACCGAATGCGCCGACGACGCTCATCCCGCACGTGATGTTTTGCCATTTTCGCGACTCAGCGCCGGCGGATACGGTGCTCGTGCACGATTTCGCGCTTGAAACGTCAGCCGTGTGCGAAGCGTGCTGCGAGGAGCGATCGGTGCACGCGTCCGTCGTGAAAGCGCAGGATACCGAGCTATTACGTCTCGTGCAAGCTGCGCCAAGCATTGTCACGCGCGAGCCCGTCGTCGTGGTTGTCGGCAACACGTACGTGGCGCTGTCATCGCGCTTCATTGAAGAATGGCGCGCGTACGTGACCAATGTGCGACGTCAGTCGAACATTTTGCACGACAAGCCAACGACACGGTTGAGCGACGCTGGCACTGCGCTTACGTGTCAACACGGTTCGCTCATGGCACCGCTGCCAGAGATGAAATGGACGCGAGGCGCGTGGCGATTCGTTCCGCTTGAAGGCGAAGACGGCTCTTTTGCGTACGAACTGCACGATTATAACGACGTGTACATGTTCGCCCAACACGCGATTGAAGACGAAAGTACGATTGATGACGAATTAGCGCAACTCGTCGTGCGTTTTGAGGCTATTGAGGGTGATGAAGAGGTTAAAAAACATTGGAGCGCGACGTCGGCGATGCCGCAATTGCGAGCAATAAACGGGCACCAGACGTGCACTGAGTGCATGATGGCTGCGAAATACAGCTACGTCGACGCTACAATTTTCGTTGAAAAAGTTGGTAAAGCCCCAACAGCGCCGTCGTCTAAGTCTTCGCAAAGAAGTCGACGCGGAATGAAATTCACCGTCAACAGTTTTGACACTGTCGGCGTGTTGAAGATGAAAATTTTGGAAAAGTTTGACACGGCGCCGCTCGATCAGCATCTCTTCTTATCCGACGGCACAAAGCTCGAGGACGACAACGGCGACTTGGCGTCGTACTTTGTCCAGCCCGGCGATATCATTACAATGTTTACCACGAACATGCACGATCCAGAAGACGCATCGTATTTTGAGTCGATGATGCGCGGCGTCGACGCGAGCGCTTCGCGCGAGCCCGCGGCGACGCGACCGGTGGAAACCGACGCTGGCTTTGCCGGCACCGCGTTGCAAACGTTGCATGCTCATAATCCATAGAACGAAGCACATAGGTACGATAGATATATGATAGCTGTACACCATTGAATTGAAATATTAGAAGAGTTGTTTTAAAAGCGGTACCGGTAGCTGTCGCGCGCGCGAGTTCACAACTTTACTTGAGCACACGCAGGTTTTCGCGCGCGTCGTCGTCATGACCGCGATACGCATCGAAGAAGAAGATGCCATCCCAATCCCCGACGTGCCACATAAGCTATTTACGCTCGTGCTCGTGCGCGACTACGCGAATGATCGCGTGTTACTCGGAGAAAAGCTGCGAGGTACGTTTTTGACTGCATCTTCGCGCGTACGTCGATCGCGGGGCGCGCGAACGCTTAACTGACGACGAATCATGCGCCATTAGGATTTGGTACGGGCTATTTCAACGGATTTGGCGGCAAAGTTGAGGCTGGTGAGACAGTTGAAGCCGCGGCGCTTCGCGAGCTCAAAGAAGAGGCGAACATCGAGGCGTTGGATTTGTCCGCTCGCGGTGTGTTGAGATTTATTTTCGACGACAATCCACAACCATGGCTCGTACACGTGTTTCACGCGTCCAAGTTCGAGGGAGATATTCAGGCGAGCGATGAGATGCGTCCGGCGTGGTTTGGCGTGAAAGACGTTCCGTTTGAGCAAATGTGGGCCGACGACGAACACTGGTATCCACTCTTCATGGCTGAGGAGACGTTTGTGGGCACGTTCACGTTCACACAAACGACGAAATTGGTCAAATTCCATCTTCGAACGACGGACGATCTGTCGACGGTGTGAGGTGCCGCGATGTACCCCATTGCAGCGCTGGGCTTGAGGCTCACTACACGACTCGTGAGGTCGTCACGATGCCACAGGGACACCGGAGAAGTAGGAGCCGTCGCTCAAGCGAGAGCTTCGTCAGAGCACGCGTCTCCTAGCGGCTCGGAAACGAGCGCGCATCTTATGACTTCTGTGCATCTGTACGCAATCCTCGTCATGAGTTCCAGTTTGGGTGAGTAGCGTTCGACATGTACTCTTAGACGAGATGTATAAAATTTTGTGATAAAACATGTTTTACTTTGTACGTTCGAGATCTGATAATAAGCGCTCAACATCCTCGCGAGGTATGATCAAACACACGCCACTTTGGCGTCGCAATTGTTCGCGCAAGTACGCAATCGAGCCCTTCCATTCCGTCGCGTCGGCGTCGGCGGCGTCATCCATCAGCGTTTCATCCATCAAATCGTTCGTGTTCTGACCGACCTGGGACGATAAATCGGCGATAATCTCAGCCGCCATGCGCTCAAGCGCCTCATCAATATTCATCATGACTTTCTCGGCCGCTTTTTCTGCATCATTATCGGAAGGTTGGCTGTCGTCCTGACTCGAAAACATCGATCGGCTCTCGCTCCCTCCGCGTCGCGAATCATCCAAATCACCCGACGCCGGCGCCAGCGCCCGGTGCGCCGCAAATAAAGAACAATCACCAGCGCTCAGCGATATCGTATTCACCACATCGTTATCGACGTGCTCACCGCGCATACGTTCGGGACTCTCTCCGCCGAGCATCGCGATTTCCGCCGCGTTTAATCGCACGCGATAGCGCTCCGTCAACATCGGCGGCACATTCGCCGCATCTCTCACCTCGCCGTCCACAGAACCCGTACCATCGGGCATGAAAGTCAATCGCTCCATGATTGCCGATCCGTCAATGCATTGCATGCTGTACTCGTGCGCGATGCGAAGCGCGCACGCGTCGTCTCCATCGCGCTCGGCGACGACATCGAGCGGTTTCACAGTCACCCCCGTGCGCGCATCGACGGCGACGACGAGGCCCGCCCAGTCGTTCGCGCTCGAACATACGCCACCGCTGATGAGCACGACGGCGTAGGACGCGGCGTCGGTGCGCATGGGGAATGAATTGTTTAGATCCTGCGCGATGTCGTCCAATCGTCAGTCATTCCGCGCGCGCGTCGACGCGCATGTCAACGCACCTCGACGAGCTGCGCGCGGCTCGCGCGTAACGATTCACTCGCGGACGAATCCGACACCCACCGGTGTGATTTCGCGGGCGTACGTTTGGGGCGTTTACGAGGCATGGCGTGCGATGATGTGGCGCGCGATGACGTCTCGCGCGAGTCGATCGCGCGTCGCGTCAAGCACATAGAGCGCTGGTATTGTACACTACAACGATACACCTCACCGCATCGCGCCTAGCGCGCGTTGTGGTGAGTTTCTCAACGGTTTCAAACGTCGATGTGATGCGTCTCAATCGCACCGTCAGTCGCGCGGCGAGCGCGCGGCGTCTTCTTCACATGCGTTACCGCGTCGCCGCGGTCACCACCGCTTGCGCGACGACATCCGCGCGTGACCATCCGTAAAACTTAATCAAGTGGTCAATGCCTAAAACCACGACGCTCATCGGGAACACCAGACCGATGGTGCTTCCAATGATAAAATTTCGAAAGGAGAGGTTGCTCAACGCGAGCGCGTAATTTAACGACGGCGACAAGAACAAAAATGTTCGAAGAATCACCACCGTCACGACGGGCTTGCGCTCCAAGCGCGCCATCATGCGTTGCACGAAACGCCATTGGACGTTAGCCAGGGCTTGACCGCCAATTCGACGGACGACTATGAATGATAACGCGCAGGACAGCGGCGCGATGACCAACGCCAACGCGAAACCGATAAAGTGTCCCCACCGTAAAACACCCGTGATGATGAACACCGTCGCCGGCAAGTGGCACAGCTCGGCGAGACAAAACCCAACGCACCACAGGAGCACGCCCAAGACGCCAGCCTTATCCATGGCGTCGTGCACTTGCGCGGGATTAATCGCGAGGATGTCTGGCGCGCCGTGTATCCACACGTATCTCCCCGTCCCCGCCAGCGCGATCGCCAACCCGATCGCCAACCCAATTTCCATCCTGCGCTTGCGCGCATTCTTGTGCTTCGAACTCGATGCGTTTGACGCGGCGGCGATCTTCGACGCCGAGCGGTGGTGTTGCGCTCCGACGCTCGACGTCGACGTCGCTCCGACGTCAAACGAAGACGAAGACGACCCCGACCCCGACCCGCGCCGGGTTTTCGTGAGCAGCCGCTCCGACTCCGCCGCGTCCACGACCGTGGCGGCCATGGTGACGCCGACGCGACGGCGGCGATGGCGCTTCCGCGCGCGCGAGTGCGGCGGACGCGCGCGCGCGGGACGTCGACTACGGACGCGAGGGTATCGTCGAGCCGTGGTATATTCCTCAGTCATCGACTCGCGCCACGCGACGACGTCATGGCGAAGGGCATGACGAAAGCCGGGGCGATCCTGGTGAAGCTCGTGAGCACCGCCGCGACGGGCTCGTTCATCATCCGTCGACGTAACCCGAAGAAGATGCCGAAAAAGTTGGAGATGATGAAGTACGACCCGAGGTACGTCCGTCGTGTGTGCGCGTCGTGTGTGCGCGCTTTTCGCGGGTGCGTCGCGACGGATCGCGCGCGTGGCGTCGACTGACGTCAACTGAATCGTTCGCGCACCAGAGTACGCAAGCACGTGTTGTTTCAAGAGACGAAAAAGGCGTGAGCGCCGATCCCGTAGTCCATCCGTAGCCCGCCGACCGCGCCCTAGCTCACCGCGCACGGCGCCGTAGCCTTCCACGCGCACACGCCGTGGGTTGATGTCATGCACCGATTAGATTTGATTGATTCGATGTCACGCGAATTTCACGCCCGTGGCGCCGTCGAGCTCAAACGTCGCGCACGCGCCCTCGAGCTCCAACGCGCGCGCCGCGAACGCGCACCGCTGCTCATCTTCTCCCGCCAATGCCGTGCCTTTGGCGATGCCTCGCCCATCCGTGAGCTCGGATAGCGTGAGAACTTTACCGGATAAACCATAGGTTTCGACGATGTCGCGCATGGCGACGCATAGCGCGCGCACGGTGGCGGCGTCTACGACGCACGCCGTCGTCGCCGCGGTCCACGTCGCTTCTCCTCGGCGCTCGAGCGCATCGATAATCTCTCGCCGCATCGCCACATCCACCGTGCGGTTAATGCTCGCGTTTGTGAATATATCTTCGCTCGCCACGTCGACGATGGGGCACTTGCGCGCGCGCACGGCGCTGTTTTATGCGTCACAACGAACGTTTGTCAGTCAACGAGTCAGCACGCATCACCGCGCCGAGCGATCGCGATCGATACGTACGTCAGCAGCGCGCGGCACCATAAGTCGCACTGTTTTCGCCACGTGTCCTCGCGCGTTTGTCGGGTGTAATACGGCGGATACGACAGGAAGGTGGCGTCATCCATCGAATCGACACGTCACTCTTTGCCGCTCGACATGTTTGCGCAGGCGCGTTGCCCGTCGTCTGTCGTCCGCGCTCGCGCGTCGCTCGCGCGCCCGGGCGAGTCCTCTCGCGTGCGCGCGGCGTCGCGCGCGTCGCGCGCGGCGTTGTCGTCGTCGTCGTCGCGTCGCGCGCGCGCCGGTCGCGCGAACGCAGCGCACGAAATGGTCGAGCTCGCGTCGGCGTTCGACGCGGTAAACATGGACATCACCCTGAGCGGCGCCGAAGAAGCGCTCGGGAAGTGTGCGTTTGCGAGTTTGGCGCTCGCGTCGGGCGTGTTCGCCTCCAAGGTACGTCGCGCGCGCGCGTCACGCGTCGTTTTGAGATGAGCTCGCGGCGTTGAGGTTCTCGGTTCTTTATCCTTTGTAGTCGCGAACGCTTGCTGCTTTGTGCGCGCACTGACGACGTCTCGCGCGCGCCACGGCGCGGCATCACTCTTTCAACAGGCTATTTTTACCGACGACAAGCGTTCGGGGAAGCTCGAGCAGTACGCGATGTATGGAGGCAACGCGGCGTTGTTTGCCTCGCTCGCCGCGCGTTGGGTCGAAAGCGGCCACTTTCCTCTTTCAAACATGTACGAATCGTTGTTGTTCCTCGCGTGGGGCATCACCACGGTGCATTTGGTGGTGACTGAGCGTGATGGGTTTTCGAAGAGTGCTATTCCTGGGGCGTTATCGGCACCGACGGCGGCATTGACCGTGGCGGCGGCGACGTTGGCGTTGCCCGCCGAGTTGCAACGGGCGACGGCGCTCGTTCCGGCGTTGAAGAGTAATTGGTTGATGATGCACGTGAGCGTGATGATGATGAGTTATGCGACGTTACTCGTGGGGTCGCTGTCGTGCGTGTCGTACTTGCTCGTCGATGCGTCGCAGGATTGGGCCATGGCAAAGGGGGCGTTGGAGAAGCTCGACGGGCTCGTCGATAAGGAGGCCAAGGAGGGCGAAAAGACGAGAAATCGCCCGAAGATTTCTTCGGATGGCACTGTCACCGCCATGGATGACTCGGCAAACGTAGATTTCACCGGCGGCGAGTTCGCCATGGATGCTCGCGGTGGTGAACGCATCATGACGGAGATGGACAACTTGGCGTACCGCTGCTTGGGCGCGGGATTCGCGTTGCTCACCGCCGGTTTAGTCTCTGGCGCAGTGTGGGCCAACGAAGCGTGGGGTTCGTATTGGTCGTGGGACCCCAAAGAAACATGGGCTCTCATTACCTGGCTCGTGTACGCCACGTATTTACACTCGAGATTGGTTGCGAACTGGGATAAGAAAGATTCGTGCGCCGTCGGAGCCGCAGGTTTTGTTGTCGTCTGGGTGTGCTACGTCGGTATTAATTTATGGGGCGTTGGCTTGCACTCCTACGGCTGGTTCGCGAACAGATAAACCCCACACATGTTTGCTTAATTAGTTTTCCGGATTAATTTTCTTCCTTTTATTACACTCGGCCGCATTGTTCAATATTATTCTTTTACTTCAGTACTCTTCGTTACTCTTCGTTACGGCGAGAGCGCTGTCTTCACTTCGTGGCGCTCCCACGAGTCGCCCGCGCGTCGCCTCGCGCACGCAGTTCGATCTTCAACTCGCGCGCACGATGCCCGTCGTCGCCATCACGCTCACCGTCGCCAGCGCGTGCGCCATCAACGTTGGTAAGGCGTTTCAAAAGAAGGCTGCGAAGACGCTCCCAAAGTTAACGCTCACCACGATTCGCGCATATCTCACGCACGACGTATGGATTCGCGGGCTCATGCTCGACATACTCGGTGGCGGTGGCATTCTCCTCGCCCTATGGCTCGCGCCGATGAGCGTGGTGCAGCCTGCGAGCGCGAGCGGCGTGGCCATCCTCGCAGCGATATCGCACGTCTACTTGGGCGAGCGCCTTGCCCCGCGCGAATGGGTCGCCGTCGCGAGCTGTGGGTGCGGCGTCGGCGCACTCGGATGGTATTCTAGATCTGGTTCGCCTGACGCACCGCCGATTGGGAGTTTTCGGTTACTCGTGGCGTTCGCGCTCGGCGTGGTGTGTTTGCTCGCGCCGAGCGTCGCCAGTCGTCGGTTCGCGTCCATCATGTCTCGCGACGCCGCGCGTCTTGCGTTGATCAAGATTGGCGCCCAGTGCGGTACATGTTTTGCGCTGAGTTCGTTTTGTGTGAAAATGACCATCGCGTACGCGAGGGCGTGGATGTTATTCACCGCGCCGCTCGCGATGGCGGCGTCGTTGAGCCTCACGTCGGTCGGCTTGTACTATCAAACGAAAGGATTCCGCGATGGCAACTCCATCGTCGTCGTCTGTGTCGCGGGTAACGTCGCACAAATGATTGTCGCAGCGATGTATGGTTTAGTTATATTGGGTGAACCCTTGCCGGAGACGTGGCGGGCGTTATTTGGATGGATGTGTAGTTGGTCGCTGATTCTCTTCGGCGTCGTCGCGCTGTCTGGCGCCGACAGCGGCGGCGCCCTCGCGGGCACACGCGAAAGCCGCGGGCCGAGCATTCTGCCCACTACGACGCAATCAAACATAGTTTCCATCACCCCAGCGCAAGCCGTTCGGGGAAAGATGCAGTAAATACAGTAGCGAGCGTGTAGCCAGACGCCTCATAATTTGACTCGCTCTCGCGCCCGCGCTCCACATGTCTCAACCGCCATCGTCCCAACCAGACCTCTCGCAACCACAAGCGTCGCAACCACACGCGTTACAAAAGCCCGAATGGATCGGCGACGCCGCACCGTGCGGTTTTCTCGTCACACGCGTCGGGCACGGTGACCTCGCGCTCTCGGGCGACGATTGCTGCGCCTTGGTCAACGCCGCCAAGGATGCGTGGCAAAAACATGCGAAAGACGCCGTGGCGATCACAAATGCGGTGACAAAGACAATTCCCGACTCCACCGCTGCGATATTCGTCGCGCTCGAGCCCGCGGATGTGAGCACGGACGTCACAGCGTTTGGGAATTGGATCATCGAACGCATGTCGGAGGGCGTCGATTGGCCGAAACCGACGCACGTGAATCGTATGATTCCGGTCGAATGCGTCTCCGACGCCAGCATGGAGGCCATCGATGCGATTTCATCGATTGTCATTCCGAAGCATTTCGCCAAGCTCACGCGCGAAGGCATGCGCTCGTCGACGTATGAGACGCATTTCGAAGACTTGAGCGCGGCGGTGCCGTTATCAAACGCCGCGATTAATCGCGTCGTGGGATCAAAGCTGCCGGGCGGGTACCAGATTGATTTGGTCAATCCAGCGCATACAATCATGGTGTGTTGCGCTGGTTCTGCGAGTTTTATGAGCGTTTGCGAAAAGTACGACGCGCATTTGCATTACAACGTGCATCAGGCGATGAATAAAGCCGCCGCCGCGTAATCGAACGCGCGCGCGCTCGTATACGTTTACGGTTCGCGTTTACACTTCACGCACTGATGATGCGTCATTCGCACCGTCAATCCAAGATCTCCGTCGACTCCCACATGATACACGTTTAAGCGATGCGCGCGTGGCGCATACGCGATGCTTTTCTTTTCCTTTACGACAACGTAGCCAATGTTGTGATACCAACGAGCGCCGCATACGTTGACTCGCGACGATGAAAGCCTTCGGGCTCGAGCCGTCAAGGCTCAAAGAGCAATTCGCTGATGCGACTAAGAAACTTCGCGCGCAGGCCGAGGACACGCTAGGGGGTTTGATTGAGACAAACGCCGTCGAACGGGGAGCGGTTGGAGCGTCTTCGCGAAGCGCGTTTGCGCGAGAAGTCGCGAACGATGAGCCTCTCGCGATTGGTGTCGATTGGATGGGTCCAAGCGAAAGCGCGCGCGTAACTGAGCTTAAAGAGATTCTTGAACGTCGAGATGAGGAAGTCGCGGCGTTGAAGGATGCGTTGCGGCGATCTACAGAGCCCGCGAGCGAGGCCGAGCGCGCGTCCACAAAGGCAACCGCAAACGCCGCTCAAGCTAGCGATGCCGACGGAGACGTCACTGCGGACGCCAATGCCGCGCTCATCGCATCTCTGCGCAAAGAGTTAGCCGCTGCGAAAGATGCGGTGGCGTGGAAAGAGGAAGAAGCGAAGGAGTTTGAGCTCGAAGGTGACGACGCGCGGCGCGAGCGGGACGAAGCCAAACGCGCGTTGGAGGACGAACGCACCGATAAGCGCGCTCTGGAGCTCGAGCTTGAGACATTAATGAAAGCGAGAGAGCAATCTAATTATGCGGATGCGGGCGTCACGGGAACCTCGAAGGGGAGTGGTGAAGAATCTACGTCTGACGGCGTGACGCGGGAGCTCGAGGAAGCGCTTGAAAAATTGAGCGTCGAGAAGAGCGCTTTGGTAACGATGACGAACGAGCGCGATCGCGCGTTGAAGCAAGTTCAAAGTATGAAAAGCGTGAATGAAACGTTACAAAAACAGCTCGCGGAGTATGTAAAACGCATACCGGAGCTTGAAGAGGCGAAGAAGGAGTGTCAACGCGAGGCAGATGCTGTGGCGGAGAGTCTCGCAGGCGCTCGCGCCGACGTAGAACGCGCGGAAAAAGCGCTCAAGGACGCCGAGGCGCGAACAGAACGTTTGGAGACCGAAAGTCAAGCGTCGACGCGTGAACGCGATGCACTGCACGCCGAGTTGGCTGAGATGAAGCGCGCCAATGAGAACACAAAGCAATTGCAATCCGACGTCGAGGTAGCAAAGCAGCGCATGAGCGAAGGTGCGCTGAAAAAGTCCCTCGCGAACGCAGAATCCAAAGCAAACATTGCGAACGGTTTAGTGAAGACGCTCAAGAACCAACTCGAGGCAAAAGAGTCGGAACTCGGAACGCTAGTGGAGGCTCGAGACGTGCTCCGCGAAGAATCACGTCGGCTCAAAGAAGAAGTAGCATCGTTAACTGGCGCCGTCGCCGAGCGTAACAGTGCCATGAGTGAATTGGCAGACCTTCGTTCGGAACTCGCAGATGCGAAACGCTCGTTAGAGACGTCTTCGTTCGCGCACTCGTCGTTATCAGATGTCGAGCAAGCGCGCGACAAAGCGGAGAGCGAATTGCTCACCATGGCCCAGCGCGTGGCGACATTAGAACAGCAAGCTTTAGAGATGCAGCGTGCTGAAGACGGCGCGCTCGAAGAACTCGAACACAAGGTTGTGGCTTCTTCACAGATCGACCGCGAGGAAATCGAGCGCCTGAAGGTTCGCGTTGCCGAACTTGAAGTCATCAACGCCGAAGCCGAACGTTCAATGAGCAAGCTCAATTCTGACATCGTCGCCGCGCGCGCGGCGTTAGACGACGCGGAAGCGTCCGCTAAAATGCGTGAAAATGTCGAGGCAGAAATGAAGTCCAAGATGGAATCCGCAGAGATTCGCATCATGAATGCCAACGCGCTCGCGTCTGCGTCAAAGAATGCGCTCGAAGAGTACAAGCGTCACGCTGAAGACTCATCACGCGCCGAGAGATCCGCGCTTGTCGCCGAACGCGACGCCGCAAAACACGCCGCTGAAGCCGCCGAGAAAGACCGCGACGCATGGAGCGCCAAGTGCACCGAGGCTCGCGAGACGCTTGAATCATGGAGAGAAAAAGCGCGCAAACTGTTGGAAGCCAAGGATCGAGAGCTCGATGAAATTCGTGGCGGTGCGTCGCCCGTACGCAGCAAGCGTCAATTATTCAGCGACGACGAAGATGATGAGAGTAAAGCTAAAGATGCGGACGCGCACACCAGTGAAAAACACGACGCGTCGTCATCGCTCCCAGGAGGCGCGCTCGACGCCGCGCTCGTCGTCTACCTCCGCAACGTCGTCAAGCAATTCCTGCTCATCCCATACGACGCCTACGACCGCGCCGATGCGCTCGTCCCAGTCATCACCACAATCCTCCGCTTTGCCCTGGAGGATGAATTTAGGATCAAGGCGCATCGCGCGTCTCAGAGACTTAAATCTCAACGCGCGTGGCCATTGTAACGCTGAAAAAGTGCACGCGAAAACGCAAACCTCACTCTCCCGCACGCGTCATCCGCGCCCGCCGAGCGATCGCGCGCCGAGAAACCACGAGAACACCCACGTATGCGCGTTTCGTCGCCATCCACGAACGCGCTCGCGCGCGTCGACGCGCGTGAGCCGACGAAAACGCCGCGCGCGTGCGCCCAGCCGGCGGCTGCGCCCGTTCGACGTTCGACGCCTTGTGCGCGGCGCTCGACGCGTGCGCGCGCTGTGCGCGATCGCGAAAACGCCGCATACGATGCGTTGTTCAAGTCTTTCGAATCCGCGGCCGATGCCGCCGCGCGCACGCGCAAGAGCGATCGCGAAAGGGACATTGTCGATGCGTTGGGGTTACGCGAGGCGTTTGAGGCGTCGACGTCTCGATCGAAAGCGATCGACTATAGCTCCACGCGCGCGACGTTCGGGGCGGAGATTGAACTAAGTGCTGATGCGAGCGTGGTGTATGGGTACTGGACCACGCCGGTGGCGCTGGTGGAGATGTTTGATGCGTTGGAGGCGTGCGAGCCGAGCGTCGACGGCTCGCGAGCGACGTGCGTGTGGTCGTACGCGTACGGGGACATCGCGCGGAGATACGGACGCGATGCCATCGACGCTGTTGGTCGGTATATGAATGTTTTGAAGGTGACTGAGGTGGAGCAAGGGTCGATGGTGACGTTTGAGGCGGTTGCGGGATTGCCGTTGGGCGCGACGGCGCGCGTGACGGCGGCTGGGAACGGGCGGTGCTCGCTCGCCGTAGACGTCTACGTGCACATGCCCGTGGATGTGGTGCGCAGAGAAGGTACTGTAGCTGTTGGTTTGGACGTGCAAGATAAATTTCACATCGCTATGGAGGCGTTTAGGGCGAGAGTAGAGGCTGGGGACGCCGCGAGCGCGCTCGAAACGGCGCGCCTAAACGCCACCAAAGGCCTCGGGCTCGGCCAGCGCGCCGATTTTAACTTTACATCCAAGTGATCGTCGTACAAATACAATAGCTTTTAAATTTTAAATCTGACAATGTTAATATCGTATCAAACTCTCATGACCGTGCGTATCGTGAGCGATTTGAAATATTTTCAGTCGAGCCGTCGCGCCACACAAGCAACAACCACAATCAATCAATCGCCACAACGTCGCACCTTGACCGCGCGTGCGGCGCGTAAAATCGTCAAAACACTCGAGAGGCACTTCAAAATTTTCGCGCACGAGCGTATTTCGTCCGCATCATCCATCGCGCGATCGTAAACATGGCTTCTTTCCAGAGTTACAGTGGCGCTGTGGTGCGCACGAATCGCACAGCTCCTCGCGCGCTTCCGCGCGCACGTGACGTTCGACGCGCGCGGTGCGCAGCGCAGTCGCCTGAAAACGATGCCATGCGCAAGTCTCAGGCGATGGATGCGATTAACTCGTGCGTGACGAAGAGCGATTTGGGTCTCGGGGAGAAGTACGAGGGCAAAGTTCGCGACACTTACGTCGAAGGCGAGTACATGATCGCGGTGACGACCGATCGACAGAGCGCGTTTGATAGACATTTGGCGTACATTCCATTCAAAGGTGCGGTGTTGAACCAAACATCGCAATGGTGGTTTAAGCAGACGGAGCACATTGTGCCAAACGCGGTGGTGGCGACGCCGGATCCAAACGTGACGGTTATGAAAAGATGCGAGGTTTTCCCCATCGAGTTCGTCGTTCGTGGTTATCTCACCGGAAGTACGTCCACCTCGTTGTGGACTCACTACAACAAGGGCGGACGCAACTATTGCGGCAACGCGCTGGCGGATGGTATGGTGAAGAACCAAAAGTTGCCCAAGAACATCGTCACGCCGACGACCAAGGAAAAGGAACACGACAGGCCGATTTCTTTAGAAGATATCGTCAGCGAAGGATGGATGAAACAGGCAGATTTGGACTATTGCGTGAAGAAGACGTTGGAGGTTTTTGAATACGCCCAAGGCGTCGCCGCACAGCGAGGGTTAATTTTGGTGGATACCAAGTATGAATTTGGCCGTGACACCGACGGCACGATTCGCCTCATCGACGAAATCAACACTCCAGACAGCTCTAGATATTGGCTATCTAATAGCTACGCCGAACGTCATGCCGCAGGTAAAGAGCCGGACATGATTGATAAGGAATTTTTGCGTTTGTGGTTTGCCGAGCGATGCGACCCGTACAAGGACAAGGTGCTTCCCGAGGCGCCGGCGGACCTCGTCGCCGAATTGAGCTCGCGATACGTCAAGTTGTACGAAATGATCACCGGAGAAACGTTTGAAGTGCCGCCGTCTGGGGTAGATGTGAACGAGCGCATGCGTAAGGCCGTGAAAGGTGTCTTGTAATGTTACACAGTTACAGCTATGAGCTACGACAGCCACAATCGAGTCTCTATAGACAACGTCCGCAGCTCCTTCAGCGCTTTATCTACCGCCACAGCGTCGCGTTTATAGTATGACTGGTCGGTCGGATCTGCATCCGTGAGCACCGACATAACCTCGATCCAGTGCTCTTCGCGCGTGTCAGACACGCCGACATCGATGTTCGCTTCCCGCGCTCGAGCCCACATAAACCGCAACCACGCGCGGCGAAAGTGAAATTCGTGAATTTCCTCTGCGCTCATCGCGGTGGCGCTCGGGTTTTCTAACGTCGGCGACAGCGCCGTCATCGCGCGCGTGCGACGAATATCTGCTAAAGATATTATGATGCGCTCCTCGGTGCGATCGGCGATGATATGGCGCATGGCTATTTCCACGCGCAACGCGTCGCGGAAATTCTTTGGCCACGACGGGTTTCGACTTGGTGGAAGCGAGGTCGTTGTCGGTGTCGTAATCTTCGTCGCTTCAGGATCATCCACGAAATCTTCTTCACCGGGCGCATTTTGTAACCCGCTGAGCGACGTGTCCACAGCGAACGACAGCCGTGGTTTTTTGGCGTCGGCGATTATCGCGTCGTCAATTTTTCTCGCGATGGATGCGTGCGTATCTTCATCCGTCACGTCGACACCAAACGCCTCTGTCCAAAACCGCGCTTGTTCCTCGACGTGGACGCTACTCTTGATCATCTTTAAATCCAAACTACGGTGCAAATACCTCGCACACCACCCTGCTTTAAGTGAAAACTCGCGCCTTTGCGCGTCGTTGAGCTCGTATTCGCTCGCCGCCATCTTCGCCGCGTGAATTTCCTCTCGCGCCTCTTGATCACGAGATAACGCCTCATTATCGCGTTCATTCGCAGAATATATCGCCGCTTCAAGCTGCGATGCTAATAGCTCTCGCTGCACCTCAAACTCGTGCTCTCGACGACGTAAATGCGCCTCCATGCGGGACAACACGCGCGCTTCGCTCACGTTTTCATCCTTGAGCGCCCGAACGCGCTCCTGAAGCTCAATCACACTTTCTGCCGACGTCTTCGCCCGACGCTCGGCTTCTCTCAGAGACTCACGCAGCCGCGCCGTTTCCTCTGCGTGCGCTCGCTCGATCTCACGTACGCGCGCATCAAAATCAATCGATTGCTGCTGCGGCGGTTTCATCGGTTGTTTAACCGACGCGTCGACGTCTTGGTCGCTCTTCCCTGAGCTCGCCCTCACCACCGACATCTGTGCGACACCTGCCTTACTACGCGACGGCACGCCCTCGCTCGCCATGGTTACTCCTTTGCTCACCTTTGATGACGTGCTAGGAGGCGCTACGGGGGTCGGTTTACGTGCGCTCGCGCCAAAGTCCAACCGCTTTGCGCTCGCCTCGCGCGGCGAATGCGCGCCATCACTCGCGCCTTCCTCGGGCTTGTCGCGCACATTCAAACTAAGCGACTTCAACGATACATCTTGCGACGTTCGAGCGTGCGAGTGCGCGACGGACCGCGCCGCTGGCGCCGGAGGCTCGTCATCAACTTTGAGCGCCAATCTGTTTGCGCGCAATCAACCACACGCACACATCACGCGTCAGTCGCGATGACACGCGCGGCGCGCCACAGCCAACGACACGAAACGAACACACAAGCACTCTCACGCGTTAATCGACCCTTACCTCGCCGCGATGGCTTTCACGCGACTCGACATCGCGCCACAGCGCGTTCTGACGTCACTTTTGCACACGGCTCGAGCGCACATGAGCGCCCAAGCCATTCGCGCCTCGTCGTCGATTCGTTCATTCGCCGCGCGCGTTCGTCGCGAACACCCCACTCGCGTGTCTCGCGCGCACGCTCGCGCGCATTCCGTCGTCGTTCGCGCGTCTCGCGAAGAGGAGCTGCTCGAGAAGCTCATGGCTATGATTGGCGGAGGCGCGGGCGGCGCCGCCGAGCCTGGCATCATCGATGCGTCCAAAGCGCTGCCGGGGCGATCAGAGTCCATGCGTGTGCCCGAAAAGCACAACGTGTTGGGCACGCCCATGAAGGGGCCGTGGCCGGAGGGCATGGAGACGATCGTGTTCGCGACGGGGTGCTTTTGGGGCACGGAGAAGATGTTTTGGCGCATCCCGGGCGTGTACAGCACCGCCGTGGGTTACATCGCCGGGCACACGCCGAATCCGACGTATGAAGAAGTGTGCTCGCAGCGCACGGGGCACACCGAGTGCGTGCAAGTGGTGTACGATCCCAAAGTTGTGTCGTTGGCGGATTTGTTGTCGATGCACTGGACGTGCCACGACCCGACGCAAGGCATGCGCCAAGGTAACGATCGTGGGACGCAGTATCGCAGTGGAATTTACTGCAACACGGATGAACAACTCGCCATTGTGAACTCGAGCAAGGAGGTGTACCAAAAGGCGCTCACGGCGCAAGGACGCGGCGAGATTACGTCTGAAATTTGCGGCCCGGGCAAGACGTTCTACTACGCCGAGGCGTACCACCAAAACTATTTGTCGCTTCAAGGCAGCCGACCGTATTGCTCGGCGCAGCCGACTGGCGTGCCCGTGCCAGCGGATTGGCTCGCGGCCAATGGCGCGAAGTTTGGCCCTGGATTTTGGGTTCAATACGGACCACGTCCGGGGTGCACTATTAACGTTCCGAACACGCCAATTTCCATTGAAGAGGCTACTTTGGCGCGTTAAATCCCGCACGGACTTTGACGACGACATTCATTTCGATTCTCATTACAACCTGCTCGCTTTTCTTTTGTTATATACACACAACATTGCTGAACTGCTGAACTGCTGAACTGCTGAACTGAACTGAACTGCTGAACTGAACGCGCGCTGACGCCGCGCCTCGAGCTTCACTTTTCGGCGGACATGAACGCGCTCAAGAACTTCTTCCGCGGCGCCACCGCCGAACGCGCGCCGCTCAAGCACTCCGCCACGCACTACGTGCTTAAGAATCCCGTCGACGAACCGTTTCCGGCGCACATATCCACAGTGGTGGTCGCCACCGGGTGCTTTTGGGGCACCGAGAAGATGTTTTGGCGCCTCCCGGGCGTGTACGCCACGTCCACGGGTTACATCGCCGGACACACGCCGAATCCGACGTACGAAGAAGTGTGCACGGGTCGCACGGGGCACACCGAGTGCGTGCGCGTCGCGTACGACCCGTCCCGCGTGGCGTTTGCCGATTTGTTACAAATGCACTGGACGTGCCACGACCCGACGCAAGGCAATCGCCAAGGCAACGACGTCGGCACGCAGTATCGCAGTGGAATTTACTGCACCACCGATGCGCAGTATGAAGAAGCGACGTCGAGCAAAGATGCGTATCAACAGGCGTTAACCGACGCGGGGTGGAAACGCTCGATTACGACTGAAATCAAAAAACCAGGCGAGGCGACGTTTTATTTCGCCGAGAACAGTCATCAGCAATACATTGCGAAAACGGGAAATTCTTATTGTAGCGCTCAACCGACAGGCGTGCGATTACCGCGCGCGTGGCTCGCGTCTCGAGGGGCGAAATTTGACGACGCGTTTTGGCTCGCGCACGGCCCCAAACCAGGCTGTACAATCAACGTTCCCGACGCGCCGATTGCGATGTAGACCGCCATCGCGATTTCATGTTTCCTCGTCGTACGCCACGCATCGGTCGGCGTCATTCTTTCTCCTAGATTTGTGTACTATTGATTACATTGCGTCTCGCGTCTCAACCAAACACCAGCTTGACGAAAATCACAATCGAGTTCAACACCACGAGCGGCATCCGCAGGTACGACACCGCGTTAATCACCCCGATAACTTGCCCTCGCAGCGACGACGCGCTCACCGCGCCCTCGCGGATGGCGTACACGCTCAATCCGCGCGGATGCAAGAAGCGCGCTTCGTTGAGCACCGCCACGCCGTTCGCCGCGAGCAGCGCGCTTTGCGTGAGCGTCCACAGCGACATCGCGATGCCACCTCGCGAAACGATGCGCAAAGGCGTTCCACGACGGCGAACGCTCGACGAAGCCACGGACCGCGCGCGGCGTCGACGTCTGACGCGCGGGCGTGACGAATTCCGCCTCGAGGAATGCCAAAAAAGTGCGCCAGACGTCACTTTTCCGCACGCCGTTCGCGTTCGCAACCCCGCTTTTCGCCCGCGTTCGCGCGTACAGGATCACTAAACGCATTCACCATGTCCATCGCCGTGCCCACGGGAGCGGAAACCACCACGGCGCCAAAGGAATACAAGTCTGGGGCGATGAACGAGACGGATGGCGATGGCAACCGCGATCGCAAGGTGGCGTTCATCACCGGCGTTACGGGGCAGGATGGGAGTTATTTGGTGGAGTTGTTGCTTTCTAAGGGTGCGTGTGTGTTGTGTTCGTCGTTGCGTGCGCGTGCGCGTGCGGAGGGCGTGTGGGCGAGGCGCGCGTCGGAAGTCCGGCGATTGTGCGGAACTTTGCGAGGAGGCGCGGGGCTGCTTTCCGGATTATAATGTTCGACTCATCGGTATCGCCGACGCGCGAGCAACGCACGCATGACGAGCGTGTTGCGTTAGAGTCGCGAATTAATGTATTCTCTCGCGATTGAGCCCGAGTTTGTGCGTTTTTACGCGATATCGGGCGAGTATTGTATCGGAACGTAATCTCGCCCGCGTTCCCAGCCGGCGGATAACGTCGAGACTGACGCTCGACGCGATTGTTTCAATTTCGCCATTTATACAGGGTACATGGTGCACGGCATCAAGCGACGATCATCGTCGTACAATCACCCACGTTTGGAGCACATCATGGAGCCTGGGTACCCGAACGGCGAGAACTTTTTCTTGCACTATGGCGACTTGACTGACTTGCACGCGCTTGTGGCGATTATTCGCGACGTTCGCCCGAACGAAGTCTACAACTTAGCGGCGCAATCGCACGTGCAAGTGTCGTTCCAAATGCCCATGTACACCGCTGAGGTCGATGGTGTGGGTACGTTGAACTTGCTCGAAGCCATTCGCTTGTCTGGTCAACAAAACACTGCGCGATTTTACCAAGCGTCGACGTCTGAGTTGTACGGCAAGGTGCAAGAAATTCCGCAAAGCGAGACCACGCCCTTCTACCCGCGTTCCCCGTACGCCGTGGCGAAGATGATGGCGTACTGGGCCGTGGTGAACTACCGCGAATCGTACGACATGTATGCGTGCAACGGCATCTTGTTCAACCACGAATCTCCGCGCAGAGGGGAAACCTTTGTGACGCGAAAAATCACCCTCGCCGTGGCCAACATCAAGGCGGGTAAGCAAGAGTGCTTGTACCTCGGTAACATGGACGCCAAGCGCGATTGGGGTCACGCCCGCGACTACGTGGAGTGCATGTGGAAGATGCTCCAGCAAGATAAGCCTGAAGATTTCGTCGTCGCCACTGGTGAGACGTGGACGGTGCGACACTTTGTCGAGCGCGCGTTTGCCATCGCGGGCATGGACCTCAAGTTTGAAGGCGAAGGCGTTGATGAAGTTGGTATTGAAATCTCCACCGGTCGCACCGTGGTTCGCGTGCACGAACGTTACTTCCGCCCCGCTGAGGTTGATTTGCTCATCGGTAACCCGGCAAAGGCGTTGGAGAAGCTCAAGTGGAACCCGCGCACGACGTCGCTCGAGGAACTCATCAAGGAAATGGTCGAGGCTGACATCGCCCGCGTGGAAAACCCGTCGTTGCGTATCTAAAGCTAATAAGTAGTTAAACGTATTTGGATGAGAAATTATATTCATGGAGTTCGGATTGATTCACCAGAGAGATTCTTGTATATACAATTGGTACTATGCATGACTTTTTTTTTGTTATTTTTCGTTCGCTTCTTCTTACGTTGGCGACACGACTGCGCCTGTAAACGCCGTGAGCCAAAAGGTCACGGGTATAATCGCGACGACGTATTGCCGTAACATCATCGCCGCTAAACGCGGTGCTAAAGGCCGCGTGGCGTCACGAAGTTGCGTGAGCAATACTAAATTTTGTGCGGCGGGCATGCACGACATTGTGAGCAACACCAACGCCGCGTTCGCGTCGCTCGGGAACCACGGCGAATTCAACGCGCTTAAAAACAGCAATCCAAACAAGCACGCCGCGGGCAGGACGCCGAAGCGAACGATGCACGCCGCGGTCAAAGCGCGCATGTCTGGTAAAGGAATGTTGAACAAATACGCAATCGCGGCGCGAGACTTGGCCCAGGCGCTGCCGACGGAGCTCAAAACGCTCAACGTGGTGCACCTGAGCCTCGAGAGCGCGACTCGAGCGAGAGATTTCGCATCCTCATCGTCCGGAACACAATCCGAACCACGTGCAGCGGCTTTTGCGGCGCGTGCGATGCGCTTCTCGACGTCTTCAGGGGTGATCTTTACCAAACTCGACGCCAAGACGAGCATTTGCCCGGGTAACGCGGCGGCGCCGATGCTCGCCGCGAGCTCGAACAACGCGCGAAACACGACGGCGATGAACGACAAATACGCCGGGAAATCCACCGTGGCGTCGGCAAAGTTCCCCACGAATACCTCTTTTAATGGCGTGGCTCCAATTAATACCCCGGCGATAATCCCTAACAACGGGGGGTTTAATAACTCTTTCCCGATGCGTCCCATCGTCGCCTTGGTTGTCAAGTAGACATCCTTGACGACATCCTTCTTGCCGCCCTCTTTACTCAAGCCAGCCACCGCGACGGGGCCGGCGATGAGCAAGAACCCAACCGTCCACAACACTGGTGTCCAACCAATCAAGTATAACGCAATGTAACCCGCTGTTTCGTCCGCTCGAGCGCGACCGAGAACTTCGGTTAAAAACACCAAGGGCAACGTGAACGTGTTACCAAACGAACACGCGGCGATACCCAACCTTGACATGTCTCGTTTCTCGCGCTCAAGCTGCTGCTCTTCCTCTTCATCCATTTCATCCTTGCCCTCAAAGTGTTCGGCGGTGTATGCGAACAATTTATTGACGACAATCGTCACCAAGACGCCGATGCAAGAGCCGACGATGACTTGCGCCATGGCGCTAATGGGTAAAATCGCCAACGCTTTCGTGAGCGGTGACAAATATAATGTCGCAGCGACGCGCGTACACAAGTACGCGGGAAGCATGACGTTGAAAGCGAGCTTGGAAACCACCACTGGAGTTTCTAAAGGTAACTTTCCTTCACGCATAAGCCCTGTGATGACGACGCACAACGCGACAACCTTGAACGTCGCCGTCGCCGTGGCGCGTAAAATACGCAAATCCAACCCCACGTTCGTCGTGAGCGCCATGTATGCATTCACTGCGGTATCGAGCGGTTCGAAATATGAACACAAAATCGAAATCACCTTGGGGAAACACCACCCAGCGACGAACAACAACGCCGCGCCCGCGAACAAGCTCCGCGTCCACGCCTTGGCTCTCGAGTCGTCGTCAACGCCAAACACCCGTCTCGACACCACCTCGGCGTCTCGCTCTTCCGCACGTTCCCGAGCCTCAATCTCCTCAGTCGTCTCTTCGTCCTCACTCGCTTCGCGCTCGACTTCTGCGACGATCTCGACGTCATTCGCGACATCCTCGTCTTCAACCGCGACGTCCTCGACGCCCCCCGTCGTCGCGTCCTCCACCACGCCACCATCGCTCTCGTCCGCGCTACTCACCCCAGACGACTTGGCGCGTTCAGAAGGTACACCATCATCATCCATACCACCCACGGCGCGTCGGCGCACCGCTCGACGCGACGTCCCGAGAACCGAAACGCGCGCGTTTAAACCGACGCCGCCGACGCTCGAGCCCCACGCATCCGTCCTCACCCTCACCCCGCGCGCGCGCGATGACGCTCGACGCACACACACCACGCCCGACGACGTACTCGCCCGCGCCCGCGCACCATCCACGCGCGCGCTCGACGCACACCTCAACGACAGCACCGTCGACATCATCATACCGTCCAACCGAAATCACCGCACGCCGCGCGCTCGCACGACGCGCCCCAGCGCCCCGCGCGCGCGATCACGCCCCGAACGCGCGCGCACACACCCCAGCGATCGCACGAACCGCTCACGCACGCACCACCGCCCGCGCGCGCGGCGTCGACGAGTGTCGCGCGACGCGCGTGGCGCGCGCGTCAGCGATCGATCGCGTGGATGTTTTCGATCGATGCGCGTGTCGATGGCGCGAGAAAATCTATCGATGGAGATATCGATCAAGGGTATCTGTGCGATCGATCGATCGGTGGTGCGATCTTATCCAGATATTCTCGCACCCGTCGCGCGCGATTCGTGCGGCACTGTGACGCGCGACGACGGCGGTGGGCGCGCGAGAGGCACGCGAAACGAACGATGATGATGCTGACGATGCGTGCGTGCGCGACGGCGCGGTGCGCGATGAATGCGCCGGCGGTGATGGGGAAGGGGCGCCAGGGGGTGATGGTGAAGGCGCGCATTGGTGCGACGACGACGTCGACGGAATCGGTAGAATCGACGACGACGCGAGGGGCGATGACGATGACGATGATGGATAAGGTGTCTGTGAGTGCGATGACGGCGTTGATGACGATTTCGGCGGCGGGGACGGCACAAGCGGCGGATGTGAAGGAGGTTGAGGATTTCTTAATCGCGTTTTGGAAGTTTAGAACGGCGGACGTGAGCTCGTTCTTGCTCTTGACGGTTGCGCCTATTTTGGTACCGTATTTGGTGTTTGCGTACTTTATTAAGGAGAAAACGGCGGTGCAGCTTGAAAAGTTGGAGCAAGGTGGGTGGATTGCGTTTATGGCGGAACGCGAGTTGGACGCGACGACGTTGAAGTTGCCGCAGTTGAACGCGTTTGTCAAGGCGGCGGATCTTGGTGTTTTGGATGACGCCATGGTTAAGGAGTTTGTGCGACAACTCAAATTAAGTGAGCAATGGAAGAAGAGTACGATTGCGATTGACGATACGCGTGCTGAAGAAGCGAAGAAGCGCGCTCGCGCCGAAGCCATTCTCGAAGCTAAGTTGGCACGTGAAAAGGAGATGAGCAACCAATAAGAGTCAAAACATCTATCCATGTGCGCTCTAGCGCACGAACATTATTTTCAATGATTCACCACCAGCTGCTTTTTTAACATGACAATACTACACGTACTACTATAATTAATACAGGCGCCCCTCTTCCCGCGCCCCTCTTCCCGCGCTCGCTATAAATCTCCGTTGCGCTTGGCCGCTTCAATTTCCTTCCGGAGCTTCTCCACGGTCCATTCTTGGTACGCCGGGCGGCTCGACGCGTGTTCCCCGAACATTCCACGCGAATCGTGTTTATTAATGCCATAACCAAGCTTACGCAATGCGTCCTCGGTTGAACGCGCATGGCGTTCTTCCATGGTTTTCGGCGCTCGAGACTTTTTGTACGACCAAATGCCGATGCCCATGGCAAACATTAACGCCAGGGGCTGGAACCATACACTGTCACCAATGAGACGTGGCGGGGGTAATGTAAACATCACGTTTTTGTAAACAACAATCGCGCCGTCTTTTGGGTGCGCGACAATGACATGGCGTTCGCCATCAGTGGTCAATATCGGCGCATAGTCACCATCCGACGTCTGCTCGATGCCACTCCTCACGAGTTGTTCGCCCACTCCTGCGCGCATGACAGCTTTAGGCGTGCGCGTGAGCGTTGTATTGAATACTTCAACACCGCCATTCATAGCGATGAGGACATAGCCTTTAATAGTCGCCATGGCGCTCGAGTTGACCCGCTGTTCGTTCGCGTCTCCCGGTCGATGAACGACGCACCCGGTATTTGGACCATCCATGGAGACGTATCCGGTGAATAGACGACCTTCGATATCGACACCGATGAGTTTTGAGTTCATCCTTGGATCGAATGTCGCGTGCGCGACGCTGATGTACATCAAATTTTCGCACGAGTACGACTTTGTCGTGAACGCGACAATGTCGGCGTGCACGACGCCTCTCTCCGTCAACGCCACGATAGCCTTACTGTACGGTCTAAAGGCGAGTACTCGAGAGCCGGTGTAGAAAACACCATGGATGTTCGTAAAGTCTGAAAACGCGGGCATGAACACAATCACGCGACCGTGGGCATCCGCAGCGGCGACGTATCGCTTGCCCATGATGCGGTACATACCAAGCGTTTCAATTGCTCCGTTAGACAACGCCGTGTCCACAGCATTTGAGCTACTGGCCCGACCTATATCACGCAATTTATTTTTATGCTTCACATCGGCTTCACGCGCCGTGATCGAGGTCACCGCTGAGCACGCGGCGGAAATCTTAGTCGGGAAATCCATGGCGTCCAAACCGTCGTTAGCGCGCACAGCAATCTCAACCGTCGAAAACGCCACCGTGCCGTCCTCGTGTCCACTCACGATCACGCTGGTGTTTGTACTCACCATATACGCCGTGAGTGACGTCACACGCGCGTGCGATGCCGTCGCTATCTCGCACGCCGCCTCGCCGAAAGCCACGTCGTACACCGCCAATCGACCGAGCGCGTTCCCCGTCGCGTAATACCTCGGCGTCTTCGTCTTTGTCGACTTGAACGGTAAAAAGTGCATCGCGTTGACGCCAAACGCATCGCGCACGACGGATACGCGCTCGAACGCATCGCTAAATGTGTTTATTTCTGACGTCGTCGGAGACGTCAACGACCGAACGTGCGCCTCGGCGACGCGTCTCACCTCCTCTGCGAAATCCACCCCAGTTGGAAACGACGACGACGACGACGACGACGTCAAAGACGACGATATTGTTGACGCGTGCACGCGCGCCGGATCTCTCGTACACGACCCTTCGTCGTCGTTCAAACTACTCAACGGCTCGGCGCCGATTCTCTCCAGTGTCTCCTCCGCCGCCCCAACCGCACGCTCGAGCGCGCGCACGGCATCGCGCGCGCTCGCCAACGACGCTCGAAGCGCACGCAGATCGTCTCGTACGCGTCCATCGCGCGCGACGACGTCAGCGTCGACGCCGGCGTCAGCATCGCGCGATGCCGATGTGTCCGCACCGATCGCAAAGATTACACCGTCGCGCGAGACGACGACGAGCGCGACGATGAGCGCGAACGCGACGAGCAGCGGGCGATATCGCGGCATACCGCGCGCGCGTGGACGTGACGCCGAAACGCGGCGACGCGCGAGGATGTGAGGGCTTTGTCGGTGACTGTCGTGGATTACAACGCGCACGTCGCGCGGGACATTCATTCTTTTACGTGCGTCGACAACGTTGTCGACGCCTCACCGCAACTGTGCGCTCATTGCACGGTTTCGTGCTCGAGACTGGCGTCGTCGGCGGTGGTCTTGCGCTGTTCTTGATCCAACGACTCGGGCACCCACACTTGGCTGAGCAACCGAAACGCCGGACCGTATTGCAACCCAGCTCTGTTCATGTGTTCATACAGCACCACGGGATCTCGAGGCACGGTACAGGACGCTCGCATTAAGTCGTTTGAGTGCATGTCGTAATTGGCTTGGTTTTCGGCTTGATTGCGCACCTAGAAAACGAAAGAAGCGCACGCGGTGAGTACGAGACGCGAATCAATCAATCAATGAATCATTGTCTTCTCAAGAGACACAACCCGAACGCACGCACGCAAAACCACCACCCACGCACCATAGTCATCAACTTCTTCAACGCCTCCTGCATCGCCCCCGTGTCCTCGCCCAATAACGCCTTGGCCAACGCCTCATCTTTCTCGATATCCTTCAACTTGCCCACATCCTTGGCCAACGCCTCGCGAAACGCCACCGGATCTTTCGCCGTGTCGTCGTCATTCAGCGCGTACGGCCCTTCGCCCATGCGATACACCTGTGGGTTGTCGTCGTCGTGCGCAGTCATGCCGCGTCGTGCGCGCGCGTCGCGGTCTCGCGCGTTAAAACGCGCGTACGGATGCGCCAAATGTAACGCTCAAACGAGCGTTACATTTTGGCCAACGGCGCGGCCGCGACGCGTCTGCGCGCAAAGCCGCACGCGTCGCGCGCGAGGCGTCGATGGATTGCGCAAAACACGCGTTCGCGTATGATGACGCGCGTCGTGCGGGCGTGAACGCGGTGATGGAGGCGTTGGAAGGGGAGGTTGGGGCGATCGATGCGATGCGATGCGAAGCTTTGGGATGACGCGCGCGCGCATTCACGACGCGCCATGGCGCGACGGACGTCCGGTGCGACGAGACGCGCACCATCGCGATCGCCTCTATCGCTGCATCGCGTTTGCGTGGCGACTTCGACGCGACGCGAGGCGCGCGCGGGTGCGCGAGGACGAGGGTGCGATCGCGGATCGCCTCACACGCCGACGCGCGGCGCATCCGTTCGTCGCCGTCCGTCGTCGTGCGAGCGCGTCGTCGACGATATGGCGCCAGGGGTGAGTAAACCCACGATGACGCGCCTGACGCGCGAGCTGAAACAGTTCCGCGCGTGTCCGCCGCCGTACGCGCCTCTCGTGCACGTGGATGAGAATAAGATCCTCGATTGGCACATCCTCATCCAGGGCGTCCCCGACAGCGCGTACGAGGATGGGTGGTACGTGATGAAGATTACGTTCAAGCCGCAGTACCCGTTTCAAGCGCCGGCGGTGTCGGTTTTAACGCCGAATGGGCGTTTTCAAACGTCGACGTCGATTTGTATGAGCATGACGGAGTGGCATCAGGAGACGTGGAATCCGGCGTGGAGCGTGGCGACGATCGTGACGGGGTTTTTGAGCTTCATGGTGACGGATGAGTCGACGACAGGTGGGATGCGGGCGAGCGAGGAGACGCGGAGGACGTTCGCGCGGGAAAGCGTGGCGTGGAACGCGTCGCAGAAGCGCATCGTGGAGATGTTTCCTGAGATTGCGAAGCCTGGGGCGTTGGAGGAGTTGAAATATAGAGGCGAGACGAAGGTTGCGGATGACATCGAGGCGTCGGGCGCGGATGCGAACGACGATGCGAACGCAAGCGTTGAGCAAGCGGTGCTGAAGAAGGCGCGCGTGGGCGCGTCGCCCGGGGCAAAGAAGTGAGTTATCACCTCCTTTGATGCGTATTCGAACACCTACGTAGATGATTGATGATAGTTGATGATGGTTGAATGATTGAGTGATGATAGAATGGTTACAGGATTGAACGCATGTGACAGGATTGAACGCGGAGAACGCGCTCGATCGAACCCGTCAGTCGTGTTCCGCATCGCGCCGACGCTGTAATAACCAATGTATACATACTGTATATGTGCTGACACGTGTGCTAGTAATAAACGCTACGTCGCATCATTGCAAAATGATTGCACGATGCGTATGAAGTCTTGAGGGGATTCCTCGTGCGGCATGTGCCCGCATCGAGCCACGATTTCCAATCGCGCGTTCGGGATTCTATCGACGAGCGCGAGAGAATTCGTCACAGGCACGATGGCATCGTTTTCACCGTGTACGATGAGTACTTTGACGCCACTCTTAACGATGGCTTGAATGGCGTCCTCTTCCTCATCGTCGGCAGCCTGGTCGTCGCGATCGCGACGCGCTGCGGCGAGCGCGGCTCGGAAAATTTCCGCCGGCGAATTCGCTGCGGCGACAGCTGCTAATACGACGCGAAACATGCCATCTTCCCATCCGCGCACGATGGATGGTTGACGATAACCATCAATCCAGTTCGCCGGCATCAACGCAACGCGAGATTTGTCGATCGCCGCACGTAAGCCATTAATCCAAAACTGTTTGTTTCGCACGAGCTGGCGCAGGACGAAGACCACGAATGGCTTCATCGCGTACGTCAAGCACCACGTCGCCGCCGTCGCCGTAGCGGTTATGCAGGCGAGCACCACTCTAATAGTTGTAGGCAGCCGCCCTTTAGGTCTCATCTTGCCCGCGATGATAGCTGGGGCGACTAAAACTACGCGACTCGCGCCGATGTCATTCGAGCACGCGAGCGCGGCGCCAACGGCGCCCAAACTATGCCCCACGAGCACCGTCTCCAACGACAACGACGACGCATCACTTTTCATTTGCTCTATTATCGCCGCGCACACCTTTGCGTCGCTCGCGCGCGTATACTTTCCGACATCTCTCACGCGCTCTGTGAGTCCAAATCCCGCGCTGTCGTGCGCCGCCACGTCCGCCTCCAACGCCTCGCTCAACGCCGCCATCGTATCGCGCACCGTCCAAGACGACACATTCGCCCCGAAACCATGCATGCACTCCACTACGCGCTTGGGAGCGCCTCGCGCATACTTGACGCGCTTAAAATGCACGTCCACGTCGCCGACGCGCGTAAACCGACTCGACGCATCTGCCGCCGCGCGATACGACACCGCGGCATCCGCGTGCGCCCGTTCGCGAAAATAATACAACGCGGCATTATACGCCACGAGCGCGACACATCCACTCACGACGCGCTGCGCTAGGGACATCGGCGCGGCGAAACGGCCGAGCGCGAGCGCGACCCACGCGACGGATGCGACTCCAGCCACCGCGGCGCTCGCCACGAGCTCCTCCGCCGTGAGCGTCGGCCGCCAATCCAGCGACGGCACGGGTGTCGACGGTGCGGACGACGCACGCGCGGCGGCGTCGCGTCGTCTCGCGAACGCGTCGGGCGCTGGGCGAATGGGTTCGCGAATGCATCGATGGTGAAGATGATGCGTCGTGATGATTACGCGCCCCGCGTGCGCGCGTCGCGCCGCCGTCGTCGTCGCCGTCGTCGCCGCACGCGCGCGTATCGTCATCGAGACGCGCGGTGCGTCCATCGCGTGCGCGCGCATCGCGGTCGTCGGCGTCGTCGTGTGACGAATCGATGGTGTGACAGTTAGCATCGACCGCACACGACGTCGCGCACAATGTCGACCGCACACGCCGCCGACGCCGCGCTCGTCGCCGCCGCGCGCGCGTACTTTGACGCATGGAATGCCAAGGATCTGGTCGCTCTCCGCGCGGCGTTCGCCGACGGCGCGTCGCTGCGTGACTGGGACTTGAGCGCGCACGGCGCCGATGCCGTGGTGCAGGCGAACGCGAACATCTTTGACGCCGTACCGGCGATAGCGATCGATGTGTTGGACGTGTACGCGTGTGCGGCGAAGCGCGTGGCGACTTGCGAAATTGTCGTGGCGTTGAATGACGAGGCACAGACGGCTTTAAAGGTGGTGGATGTGATTGCGTTTGATGAGGCGATGAAGATTACCGCCGTTCGAGCGTACAAGGGGTGATGCGCGCCGCCGCGGATGCGACGTCATTGGACGACGTCAAGCGCGGAACACGTTGTTGCGTAGCGTTTGTATGTATTGAAAATCACATCGATGATTGTGCGTTCGCGTTCGCGCTTCGCGCTTCAGAACGCGACGCGCTTTTTAGACATGACGCGCACCGCCACGGCGTCGGCGTCGGCGTCATCCTCGGCGGCTTCCGCGCGTGAGTGGCGACGTTCGCATAGCACGAATTGCGCCGCGTCTCGCGCGCGCGCGTCCGCGATCGCGTCGTCGTCAAAGAAGCGCTTGGAAGTCATCACGTTCGACCTCGACGACACCCTCTGGCCAACGACGCCCGTCGTCAACGCCGCCAACGAGGCGCTCATCGACTGGTGCACGGAGAGGTTGGGGCAGACGTTTCCTAAAACTCCAGTCGTGCACGCGGCGATGAAATTGGTGCGCGAAGAGCGCGACGCGCAGGCGAGAGCTCGAGGCGACGCCGCGGCGGAGCCCATGAGCTACGCGGCTATTCGCATAGCGGGTGCCGTGCGCGCCGCGAGGGCGTGCGGGATTCCCGAACACGACGCCGTGGCCGTCATCGCGCGTGGCTATCACTTGGCGTGGATTCCCACGCGGAACGATATGGCGCGACGGTTGGTGTTTCCGGGCGTTCGCGAGGCTCTCGCTTCGCTTCGCGACGCGTACCCAAACGCGACGATTGGATCCATCACGAACGGTTTCGGGAGCGCCACGGGCGCGGGGTTGGGTGAATTCTTTGATTTTGAAATCAGCGCCGAGGCGTTGATTGATGAGCACATGGTGCATGGGGAGATGGCGAGGAAGCCGCACGTGTATCCATTTCAGCTCGCGATGGGCATCGCGTGCGGCGAGCATGGGTATTCTGGCGATGCCGATACGTGGGTGCACGTCGGCGATGACGTCTTAAACGATTGTTATTGCGCTAAACAACTAGATTTGCGCACCGTACACGTGAAGGATCCAAATGTGAACCCGTATCAATCGGGCGGAGGCGCGCCTTACGCCGAAACCTCGATGCGAGGCGCCGTCGAAGCCGACGCCGCGTCGCACGTCGACGGCGTCGTGACGCATGTCAGAGAGCTTCCAGAGTTGCTAGCGACGTGGTACGCGTAGCCGTTCGTGTTCATAGTGTGTTCTTGTTGTACTGTAGCGTAGCTTTGCGTTGTTATTCAAAGGCAGACACCAAAAGTTACTTTTTTGTGCAAAACGTCTCGTCGAGTTGTCATTACAAGTTTAAAGTTTTCGTGCGTCGCGTTCGCATCCAGCCACGGCTGAAGCGAATACAACCACCCTCCGCTTAAAGTCCCCCAAAAACCTAAAACGCGCGATACAAATGTAAAATCACCCAAGCAAATCGTAGTCGTCCAACTTGTCGTTGTACGCCGCGACCTTGCGTTTGATCTTACTCGTATCCACCCACGTCACGTAATCTTCCATATCTCGCGTAACGATATAATTTGGATCACGCACCGTGCTCGTTCCAACTCGCACGTGCCCTTGTTCCACGAAAGTCGTGGCTTCGCGCAACGTCTCCGCCATCTTCGCCCGCACCATGATCACAGGCAAACGCCTGCGGCAAAAACTCGACGTAGATAAACGATCACACAACGCGAGCGACTTCTCGCTCGGCACCGCCCCGAGTTCATACAACTTTGCAAGTAATTGCTCAGTTATTTTCACCCGCGTTTGGTCCCGAGGATCAATCTTCGCCAGCACCGACGTGAGTTTCGTCACGCCGCCACACAATTTGTTATACCGCTTGTACTCGTCTCGATCTTGCAAGTGATACCGACGCATGATGGCCACCTCGCGATGGTTCCGCTCCGATTTCCATTGTAAGAAATCAACCTTTTTTAATAGTTTTCGTTCGTGATGTTTTAATTCACGCATCGTCGCTCGCTACTCGACGACGATCCTCCCCCCGCGCGCGCTTGAGATCGCTCAAAAAAGCCCTAGCGACCTCGCGCGCGCCCTCCGTGTGTTCTAAGTTCTACTGTGGTAGTGTGTCCTGTAGTCACGCGGCGAAGATTTACTTGGAGCGTTGGCGCATCTTTCTGCGCTTACGTTTCAATCGTCGCGTGCGTTTCTTTTTCCACTTGGCGCGCATGTCGTGGTGCGGCGGGCCGACTGTGCGGGGGCGCGCGCGCGCGCGAGGGCGACGTGGCGTGAAGCCCTCGGTCGGTTGGACATTCTGCGCGATCGGCCGATCGTGACCAGGCATGGCGTGGCTCCATGGGCACCGGATGTCCGAATACACACCCGCGTGTGCCGAATGTCCGAATACACACCCGCGTGTGTCGTCGACGGAAGGTTGTCGAAGCCGTCGTCGTCGTCGCGACATTAATCGGCACGCCATGAAGGTTTTATATTTCCCAATCAAGGCGCGCAACGTGCTCGCACAGCTCGTGGCCAAGAAAGGGGGGCTGACGTGTGCGTTGGAAACCCCGGCATGGGTGCGTGACGCGCGATGCGATGACATGGTTGGCGCGATGGTTGCGCGCGAGTGCGATGATTGATGGTTGGGGACTGACGTGATCGCTTTTTGTGTGTGTGTTGTGTTTTACGCGCGCGTAGCCGGAGTATAAGGGCGAGACTGTGTTTGGTCAACTTCCGCAATTGGAGTTTGACGGACAAAAGCTGGCGCAGTCGATGGCGATCGTGCGGTGCATCGCGCGCAAGGCAAAGTTGGATGGCGCGACGGATGAGGAATTTTACGCGTCGGAAATGTTGCTCGAGTTATCGGTGGAGTGCTACGACGCGTTAAAGGCGGCGTTCGTGTACGAGAAGATGGGCGTTCCCGCTGACAAGGTGGATGAGCTCAAGGCGACGCTTAAGACGTTGTTTGGGCACATGGAACGTTTGGTTGACGCGTCGCGCGGCACCGCGGGCGACCTCGCGACCGTCGCCTCGTGCGTCGTTTGCGAAGAGTTCAATTTGGATGAGTTATTGGCCGATGCGCCAAAGGTCAAGGCGTATTACGAAGCCGAGAAGGCGACGCGTGACGAGTTGTTTGGCTCGTTCGGCGCATGGTTCAAGCCGTGCCAAGCCGCGTAAACGTTTTTATTTTTATGTTAGGGGTACTCAGTACAGTACAAGTACCCTTAACAGCGCCATGCTCTGCTAAGTCTACTTCCCAATCTTTAACAACTACCGGTATACCGAAGCTGACAATAAATATTCTGTTTTTACAAGCAAAGCAAATCAATCAAACGCCGCTCCTAAAACATCATCGTACGCACGTATCGCATTGTTATCGACGTGACAAACGCGAGAAACACAAACGTAAATGCGAGTTCTATCGACCGAAGTACGATTCGTGTAAATGACATCGACATCGGGCGTATCCCCGTCCGAAACGCGACGCGTGGGGCAACCGTCAACGACGACCACGAGTGGCCGAAACCGCCAGGGGCTTTTGCCTTGGAAGATGGCGAAGCGATCGTTTTGTGCGTATTCGCACCCGAAAACGCATCGGCGGCGCTCCGTGTAGAGAGTGCCTTTTGAAATTCGCGAATCGCGTTCTCTTGCGGGACGAGGGCGAGCCACGTCGTCGAATCCATCACCGTACCGCGCTCTTCGCCGCCCAATTCCTCGGGCACAGTGCTGTTATCGAGGCTGTATCTCTTTCGGATCTCGGTCGCAAAGTCACCCGTGCAAATCACAAATTTCTTCCGCGCACTTTCAGTCAAGAACAGTTTCCCAATCGACCAAAGTGCGGCGATGAAGTACGGACAGTTGGTCACGATGAAGTGTGAAAACGGTTCTGGATGAAACTCGGCGACGGCGAGTTGTTTCGCAATCGTTGCTATGCTCGCGCGCGTCAACAACGACACTGATACGCCTTTGATGTCCACAACCATGGGCGAGGTCTTGCCGCTCAAATTTTCGCTCGGCTCCGCTACAGTGGCTTCGTACGCTTGATTGACGCCGTACCACGCGTCGATCGTGTTCATGGCGAAAAGTTTCTTCACTGATTCCGTAGTCACCGTCATAAACAACATCGCCGGGTGCTTCTTCGTTGCGCGGATGATTTGAAACATGCTCATCGTATCGGATAACTCGCGGACAACGCGTTCTTTTGTCGCCGGCGAGTCTATCTCTGGATGTCTAAAACCGTGTTGCGGCGGAAACCGCTTGACGAATCGCGTCATGAAAATTCTCGTGTAAATAGCCGCACCCACATGCTTGGTATCGTGCAAATGTGCGAGACACGCTTCTTTGGTCTTATGCAACGCTGGAAGCTTACAATACACACCTCCACCGCTCGCCTCGCACAACCGACGCAAAAATCGCCCGACGGCGACGTCCGGTGGCGTATCCGCGCCTTCAAACACCCTCATCGCAAACTCGAACGGCGCCGTTTGCAACACATCCGCTATGGCGTTCCGCAAATGCTGCACTTGGTCTTTCGCACTCATCTTCAGCGTACACGGCCGCCCCAACGCCTCATTGACATCCGCGCACGTCAACCCGTGCTGGATTATTTCAAAGATTTGCGGCGCCGACCACTCATCGCCTTCCCACGCATACAGCGGCACCCCTCTATGCGTACGCGCCGTCGTCAAATCACCCACAAACAATTCCTCCACGTCGTTCTCGCATCCAACCACGGGCGGCGGCGGCCCCGTCCACGGCGTCGGTCGAACAACGTTCCACCACGGCGCGCCTTCATCCGCCTCCTCGTCATAAAACCGCCGGTCCACCCTCGTCGTCCGTCGCGTCGGCGCCTTGGCCGATCGCAGGCGATCGAGACTCATGCGTCGCGCCGGTCGCGCCCCATCGCTCGCCGCGCTCGCGTGCGCGCCATCCGGCGCCGCCGCCTCGCCTTTCGTCGACGATGGCAAAGTAATATTCCCTCCATCGACGCGGGCGCCGAGCGCGCCGTCGTCGTCGCCGCCGCCGCCACTGTCACCGTCGCCGTCGCGCACCGTCTCGGGGCGTCGACACGCGTTCCCCATGCCGCCGCCGCGGTCGCCGACGTCGCGCCGCGACTCGGCGAGACGCCGCGCTGTGACGCCATTATGTCGCGCGCCGTCGTGTACGCGCTCGCGCGATGCGTCGCCACCGCGACGACGACGGCGAGGGCGACGACGACGACGACGAAAACGATGCGCGTCGATCGCGTCGCGCGCGCGCGCGCGAGGCGACCGCGAAGCGTCGCGTCGGCATCCGCATCTGCGGAAGGCGGCGCATCGGCTAACGACCGCGATGCGAACGCGCGGGACGCGCGCGACGGCGACGACGACGAAAACGACGCATTCGAGGGATGGGCGGGCGTGCGCGCGCCTGGGGGACGTATCGCGCCCGAGAGTGAGAGCGAGGGCGCGCGTGCGGCGCTAGATCCGGGGTTGTATTTGGTTGGCACGCCGATTGGACATCTGGAAGACGTGACGTTGCGCGCGCTCAACGTGTTACGCTGCGCCGACGCTGTGCTGGCGGAGGATACGCGACGGACGGCGCAGTTGTTGCGTGCGTATTCTATACGTACGCCGTTGATTTCGTATCACGCGCATAACGAGGCGCAGCGAAGGGATTCGCTGGTGGAGCGACTGCTGGCGGGTGGCGCGTTGGCGTTGGTGAGCGACGCCGGGATGCCGACGGTGAGTGATCCAGGGACGGATTTAGCGCGCGCAGCGTCGGAAGTTGGTGTACGAGTGGTACCTGTGCCTGGCCCGAGCGCGGTGCTCGCGGCGTTAGCTGGTGCTGGGTTGCCGACGGATGAGTTTACGTTTATCGGATTCCCGCCGCCGAAATCGGGCGCGAGGTTAAAGCGATTGAAAAGTTTCGCGCGCATACGGTCGACGCTGGTGATGTTCGTGCCGCCGCATAAACTTATTGGAACTTTAGAAGACGCAATCGTCGCCTATGGTGATAGACGATGTTCGGTGTGTCGAGAATTGACCAAGGTGCACGAAGAATTTTGGCGAAGCACGCTGAGCCAAGCTAAAGAGGAATTTGAACGCCGCGCACCGCGAGGGGAGATCACGCTCGTCATCGAGGGCGTAAAGGAAGGCGCGGAGATGCGCGATGACGACGACGACGACGACACCGCGGGTCCGGCGACGTCTAGTGTTGAAGATGCGTTGCGCGCGTTGTTAGCGTCGGGCATTTCGCCGTCAGAGGCGTCGAGAACGGTGGCGAAAGAACTTGGCATTCGGCGACGCGAAACGTATTCAGTAGCACAACGTCTCTCGGAACAGTTAAAAAGGTAATGCCATTTTACTTCTTGTGGCGTTGACTTGGACGCGCACCGTGACTACTGTGTGTGAGAGCGTGTGTTCTTGGGAACGCGTGCGAGGCGACATTCGGCTCACCGAGTACAAAGGCGTCCAAAAATAAACCGAGACTGGACAATTCGCATGCGCATTGGCGGTGATGGCGTGCCATTCGCAAGGACACGCATGCGTGCGTACCACTCATTTACTCGGACTATAACACCGAACAATGACGACGAGCACGACGACGATGACGGCGATGATGAGATGTCGTTTGCGCGCGGCGGCGCCGCCTCGTCGGCGGTCTGCGTCCTCGACGACGACGAAGGCACCACGCAGTCTCGCGCAGTACACGCCGAACTCGACACGCTTCGTCGAGAAATACGAAAAGTCCAGTCTGCAATCGATGTCATCAAGGCGCGACGCAAACACGCAAGGAATCTCGACAAAGCACCGCCTGACGTCGCTGAGCCGTTCCGGGCGACTCGAGTCAACAGCCGCCGCTCACTCACGCCCCGAAGCGCGTTCATGTGCGAACCGACGACCCGCGACATGGCCATCGTGCTTTCACAGCGTCTCGATGAAATTTTACCCGAAGGCGCCATCGAACGCAAGTACGCCATGTGCGACGATGTTCGAAGCGTCGATGCTTTTGGTGACGAATTCGCCGTCGTCGACGGAGCGCTTCGCGAAGGCGCTCGGCAAGTCGCCGTCGGGTGTCGAGATCGTGGTCGAGTATTGGATGTCATCCGCGAACGATACGGTGAGTTGTTTACCACCATGCGCGATGCGTGTGATCGATGGCGGCGGCGAAACGATGCATCGGACGCACAATTGGAAGAGATTTCTCGCGCGTTGGCCGAAAAGGAGCGCGAACGCGCGGCGTTTACCGAAACCGTCAATCGATGCCGACGAGAGCTCGCCACGGCGACGCGTGCGCATCGCAACGAGCGCGCTCGCGCCGACGCCATTGTATCGCGCGCGCGACTAGAGGCGGACGCGCTCGCGACGTCGAGGACGATTGATCGCGCTGAAATTCGACGATTGCGCCAACGCGCCGAGCTCGCCGACGCGAGGCTGGAACGAGAAATCGCCCACGCGGTGACATCTATGGAGGATTCGTTATCGCGAGCGGTAGAAGATCGCGATCGACTCGAGCAGCGTGTATTGTACTTGGATGCGCGGTTAGTAGAAACGCGTGCGGCGTTGCCCGATCGATCGACGTATGAAACGATTGAGACGCAAACGATGGCGCTCGACGCCGTTGGCATCAAAGCGTTGCTCGTCGACGCGGACGGCGGTGTTGGCGTTGAGATTTCAACGCAAACGGATGCCGCCACGGTTGTCGCGAAACGAAGACGTAAAGGGGATTGTGCAGCAGCGATGGGGAGTGATAAAACGTCGTTGTCGTCAGGCGGTGCCGATCGATGGCTGGGCGGGTTCGCGGCGCTCGTGTCGTCTCAAAAGACCAATGGTCGACATAAACCGCGCACGTGGGTTTTGAAGTGTATTGCGCACGTGTACGGTGATAAAATCACGCTAGACGCGACAGAAACTTCAACGCATGGAAGCGACGAAGGCGCGTCGACAACGTCGGCGTCGGAACCGCCGCTCGCCGCGTTTACGTACGATTGGCATTTGCACAAATTTGGTTTACGACAACTCGCGGAGAATAATTTATTGGATTTGGTCGCATCTGCTACCGTGCACGCGCACGATTGCGCGTTAATTTCGCAGTTTGGTGCATTTTGTGGGTTTATTACGGGCGAAGAACACGCGCTGGTGGATGCACCGACAGTGGCTTTTTATTTGCGGCTCGTGGACGCGCTCGCAAATGCGAATCCGTTGTCGCAGCTCTTTTTGGATTACGGTCTCGTGGATGATTCAAAGCAGCTCGACTCTGGGTCTGATGCGGGTTCGATATCACTCTCGCGCATCAACGATGCGCTCAAACGCGTATTTGATGATTTCAAGGAGGATGGTGCGGCGCTGAAGGATTTCGTGGCAAAAAATCTCGGCGTTTCGCGCGCATCGAGCTCAACTACGGTGAAGTTCACGCCGTTCATGCGCGCCGTGATGGACGAGTACACGTCGCGGCGACATGCAAACATGCTCACACTCAAATCATTATTTCGTGCGGCGAACATATCAGACTCTGCGGCGCTGGTGTACGATGAATTTCACGCGGCGCTTCGCGTGGCGGATGCCAAGCTCGCGGAAGCGTCCATCGCCAAGGCGTTTCAGACATTCAGTACAAAGCGCGATAAACGTTCGGCGCCGTCGATGCACGTAGATGATTTCATCAAAGCATGCCTGGCAAGTGGATTGGATAAGTTTCGCGTCGCTCCCGAGCGCATCGCGCGAAATTCCAGCGGCGACTGTGCGGCGACATCCGTCGGCGACGATTCCGGCGAAAGTGGCGCGTCCCCGCCGAATACGTCGAATTCGACGATGACGAAATCTCCATCATCATCTGCCGCGTGGATCGCATTACTCGATGATCACATGTTATCATCCGACGGCGCGATGGCGCGCTTAGAATCTCTCCGCCAAACGCAAACGCGCGCGACGGCGTCCATCCTCGCCCGATGCGAGCGCCAAGCCGCTCGCCTCCTCGCCCTCAAATCCAACCCATCCGACGGCGAAGCCGCGTACCTGGCATACAAAATCCTCACCGCAGACGTCCGTGCGGCGTACATCAAATCCAAAGGCGGCTTCAAACGCCTCGGTGATGTCGTCCTCACCCGCGTCACGTTCTCCATGCGCGCCAACGCCAGTCGCCGTCGAGACGCCGACGCCGGCGAAGCCGATGCCCACGCGCCCCCAAAACCACCTCACGTCGCCGACATCGACCCATTCGTGTAGTACACACATATTTCCACCACAAATTCGCGCGTATTCACCAATCACGATCGATGCGCGCGATTGACAACCATCATTAGAGCGTTTCGCGAGACGCGTTCGCTGACATGTGCGCCTAAACCCGTGCCGCGATTGACTCGCCATCGCCACACACCGACGCGACCGCGCGCGCGCGAGCGACGACTTCGACCGAACACCATGGCGAGCAAACGAATCATAAAAGAACTCTTGGTGCGTGCGACGTCGACGGCGATTCAACGACGATTGCGCGCGCGCATGCGCGATGAATCGCGGCGCCACGCCGCGCCGCGAGCGGGATCTCACGCGCGGCGCTGGGCGTTTCGCGGCGTTCGCGCGCGACGCGACGGTCGCGGGGCGCGCGACGGCGCGCGATGACACGCGCAGGAATATGGTGCATGGATGTCGCGCGCGCGAGCGGGCGTTTGCGCGTGGGTGAGGCGTCGGTGCTGGGGGTTTCTATGAATTTCTAAAGCTCGCGTTGGGTGGTTTTGGAGCTCGCAAAGACTGACTGGGACGCTTCGTTTGTGTCATAAAATAGGACTTACAAAAGGATCCGCCGACGAGTTGCAGCGCCGGGCCGCGCAGTGATGATGATATTTTCCACTGGGACGCGACGATCATCGGTCCGTCGGATTCGCCCTACCAAGGAGGGTTGTTTTTCGTCGCGATTCACTTCCCGCCCGACTACCCGTTCAAGCCTCCAAAGGTGAACTTTAAGACAAAGGTGTACCATCCGAATGTGAACTCGCAAGGGTCGATTTGCTTGGATATCTTAAAAGAGCAGTGGTCGCCGGCGTTGACGATTTCAAAGGTGCTTTTGAGTATTTGTTCGTTGTTGACGGATCCGAATCCTGATGATCCGTTGGTGCCGGAAATCGCGCACGTGTACAAGACGGACCGTACGAGATACAACGAGCTCGCCAAGGAGTGGACGCGTAAGTATGCCACGTTGTAGCGCAAAGAAGTGGCCAATGGCGTGACACGGATGGGTGTCGAGTCGAGACATTAGCACACGGGGAGAATACACACACAGAGAGAACAGAAAACGCGAGGACGCGAACGGGAGGCGTCCGAGTCGAACGGAGTCGCGATATACTCCCGACGAGGAACGGACGCGGCGCATACGAGGAGGGAGAACGACCCGTTCGCGGGTGACATATACTACGCTTTTTGGCGTCGAAGCGTACATGGTGATTGATTTAGCATCGGAGAAAAGTCATGCGAGTAGCAACAGATTGAAATGGAATTATCTTTACGTTTCACGCTTTAAAACACGTTTGCCCGCACACTTCGCCGCCCGCGTTCGCACACGGTCGCCGCACACGCGCAGAAATGTTCACCATGACACCCACCACCGCATCGTCGGCGCTGAACGCGCTTGCGCTCGGCTCGTCGACGCGACAGGCGCGGACCAAGGAAAGAAGACACGTCATCATTCGCTCCACAGCCGCAGATGACGACAAACGCGTCGCATTCGGGCGCGCAGAGAGCGCGTTAGGCGCACGCGCGCGCGCGATGGCGTTGGCGACGGCGTCGGCGTGTGCGATGCTCGCGTCGGCGCCTGGCGCGCACGCTGAGCTCAACAAGTTTGAGGCGGCTCGAGGCGGAGAGTTCAACCGCGGAAGCGCGCAACAATTCGGTGGCTATGATTTGCGCAGCGAAGACGTGGTGAAAAAGTACGGCAAGGATTTGCGTTTGTCTAACTTTACCGCGGCGGATATGCGGTTTGCCAAGCTCAGAGGGGCGAACTTGAGAGGGGCGTATTTGATGAAGGCGGTGGCGCCAGAGACGGATTTTACCGGGGCAGATTTGAGCGATGCGCTGATGGATCGTATGGTGCTCGTCAAGGCGAATCTTTCGCAAGCCAACTTGTCTCGCGTGGTTTTGACGTCGAGTGATATGGAGGGTGCGATTATTGATGGCGCCGACTTCTCCGACGCGTTGTTGGACAAGAAGACGCAGCAAGCACTGTGTAAGACGGCGAGCGGCAAGAACGAAGAAACTGGCGTCGATACGCGACAGTCGCTCGGGTGCAGTGGCGGTCGTGCACGCGCGAGCTCGCCGAGCCGATACATGACGGAGGACGACGCGGTGAAGCCAAAGGCAGAATTTGACGAGAGTCGATTTTCCAGTTACAACTAACTGAGCTCTCTGAAAGCGTCTTTCGTTTACATGCTCGCATGAATTCGTTTCGTTGTTTGCTTGTTTATTTGTAGTATTGCACACTTTGTTTTTCAATATTTATTATCCTTCAAAAGAACTTCAATCATCTAACGCTGGCTTCTTGCTAAAAATGGACGACTTGGCCATGCCTTTTCGCTTGCCCTTGGCTTGGAAATTTTGCCACGATGACGCTTTTGCATTTTGCTCTGCACTAATCTCTTGCTGCCGTTGTTTATATTTAAAGGATTTGAGCTTCTTCTTTTTCTTCTCGCGCGTCTCCGCGTCATCCGTGGGCAGAATTTGTAACTTTCTTGGCGGAGCGGCCGCCGTGTACTCTGTCTTTCTCGTCAACTCCAAGCGCTTGGGTTCGGGCACGCCGCGATACACCTCTCGCATCACCGCCACCGGCTCCGGCTCGCGCACAGCAGGTGCTATGTCTAATTTCACTCTCGACGCGGGCACGCCCACACGCATGTGCGACTCGGTCAAATACACATCCAAAGTCCCGTCCTGAGCGACGCGCACGCACCGCCCGCGTCTCCACGTTGCGCCCTCGCCTTCGGGCAGCGCCAACACATCCTTCCCCACGAACGTCTTTTGCAACGACGCCGTCGTCGCCGCCGCATCAACAAAGACATCACGCGAGTCTTCAACCTCCACCGTCACGGCCTCAACCTCGCGCACGCTCTCGAGCACGTCCTCCGTGATGCCGATGACCTCCTCCAACGACGCCTTGAGCTCCACGAGCTCCTCATCGTCTGGCGTCGCCGCGAGCCCGGCGTTGACCTCGTTCAAGCTCGCGCGGTACTCCGCAAGTTTTGTTTCGAGACTTTCGACGGTTTGCGGCGCCTCATCGTCGTCATCGTCGTCGACGTGCGACATGATTTTCGCTCTACGAGGTGCGCGCCATTCACTGACGCCGGCGCTCGCACGCATGTCGTCGACGGTGTCGTGGTCCACGGCGCGCCCGAGCGCGCGTGGACGCGTGCAGTCGCGTGCGCGCGACGCACCGCGCGCGACGCTCGCGCCGCGCGCGCATTCGGCGTCGTTTGCGCCGCGCGAGCTGCGCGTGGCGTTCGTGGCGGCTGCGCCGCGTGGCGTTCGTTGTCGCGCCGTCGCGCGCGAGGACGAGGAGGACGAGGACGAGGACGGGCCGGAAACCGAGCTCGGTGACGCGTTTTTCGGTGAAGGCTTTGACGACGCCGACGACGGCGAGGAGGATGGGGATGAGGACGAGGACGAGGTGGTGGAAGTGCTCCCGTACATTGGAGGCGATTTGCTCGTCGCGGACCCGCCGGGACATAAATCGGGCTACGTCGCCATCATTGGCCGACCGAACGCGGGGAAGAGCACGCTGATGAATGATTTGGTAGGACTTAAGTTGTCCATCGTGACGTATAAGCCGCAAACGACGCGGCATAGGATTTTGGGGATCGTAAGCGAAGACGACTATCAAATGGTTTTATTGGATACGCCGGGGGTGATGAAGGAGGAGTTTAACAAGCTCGATGGGTTGATGCTGAAGAGCGTGAGGAATTCGATGGCGAATGCGGATGTGATGTTTTATATTGTTGACGCCGCGCGTGATCCGTACGCGGCTTGGGAAGGTTTGGCGCCGGCGAAAAAGAAGATGAAAAAGGTGCCGACGGCGTTGATTTTGAACAAGTGCGACATGGTGGGCGATCGCGAGAGAATCATGGAATTGATTGAATACTTTAAAGCGCAAGATGGCATCGACGCAGTGCTGCCAATTTCGGCGTTGAACTCTACGGGGACGGATAATGTAAAAAAGTGGGCGCTCGAGCATTTACCGCTCGGTCCAACGATGTACCCAAAAGACGCAATAAGCGAGCACCCCGAGCGATTTTTCATCGCGGAAATCATTCGAGAGAAAATTTTCATGCAGTACAAGCAAGAAGTGCCGTACAGCACGCAAGTGTGGATCGAAAGTCACAAGGAGCGCGAACCGCCAAAGAAGGATTTAATTTTGGCCAAAGTCTTCGTCGAGCGCCAATCGCAAATCGGTATCATCGTCGGCCAAGGTGGATCGGCCATGAAAAAGCTCTCTTCGAACTCTCGCAGCGACATTGAGAAGTTCTTAGGCAGGCCAGTGTTCTTGGATATTCAAGTCAAGGTTCGCGACGGGTGGCGTCAAGACGACGCCTCGCTCGAAGACCTCGGTTTAGACGATCCAAACCGCCTCGAGGCACCAAGCATGTAGTGTACTTTATATCCCGATGGGTTCGACGACGATTTTGTCATATATAGTTAACGCACGTTTACAACCACATGCGTACGCGCAGAGCGCGGCAGCGCGACTCGGATTATATTTAGGCACCCGCGCGCGCGCCCTTCCCCCACCTCGACACCCTTCCCACGACATTCACCAAATACTCTGGCACCTCCTCCCCTCTTTGCGCAATCCACGCTCGATACATCTCCCCACTCTCGCTCGTCATCAACCTCGCCCTCGCCTTCGCCCCTCTCGCCTTCCGCGCGCTATGGTCATCGACATCGCGCTGATGTTCATCGTCACCGTCACCCCCAACGCGCGGCGTCGTTCCCCCATCCCGCGCACCACCGCGCGCGCCGCCACGCATCGCGCGCCCATCGCGCGCGCGCGCGTAATACCACAGCACCGCTCCCATCGCGCGCGCGTCTGCGCGTCTGTGCGACGCACACCGCGTGCGACACACGAATATGAACCGTCAAACAATTATCACATTCAAAACGGTCCCTTCACCGCGTCGGCGCGGATAAGGCATTTGCCCTCGCGGTTCGCGCCATACGCCGACGCCGCGCGACGCGCTCGGCGCGCACACACGCGCGAGACACACGCGCAAACACACGATGTTCGCGCGCACCGCATCGGTGGGCGCGCCCTCGCGCGCGACGGCGCACGCGAGGGCGATTCGTGCGAATTCGCAGGGCACCAGCCGGGGCGGTTCGAACGCGCGCGCACGAGCGGTGCGCGTCGTGCGAGCGCGTGCGCGCGCGCGTGAGGGCTCGAGCGCGAGCGAATGGGGTGTTGGGTGCGGCAAGCGCGGGAAACGGGAGGTGTGCGCGCGTGCGGGGGGGCGGAAAACGTTGAAGGAGTTGAGGCCAGACTTGTACGCGCGCGCGCCGTGGGACCCGATGCGGGACGGTGATCGGCGGTTGGAGAGCGAGGAGGCGAATACGCCGTTCCCAAGCGAGCTCCCGGGGTTGACGCATGGGACGAGCGCACGGGAGACGTATGATTTGGTCATCGTGGGGTGTGGGCCGGCTGGGTTGAGCGCGGCGGATGAGGCGTCGAGACGCGGGTTGCGCGTGGCGTTGATGGATCCCACGCCGCTTGCGCCGTGGATGAATAATTATGGCGTGTGGTGCGATGAGTTTAAGGCGTTAGGGTTCGATGATTGTTATCGCGCGGTGTGGAACAAGGCGCGAGTGATTATAGACGAAACAGACGTCGAGGGAAAGATGCTGGACCGCGCGTACGCGCAGGTGGATAGAAAAAAGTTCAAGCAAAAGCTCATGGCGCGTTGTATGAAACAGGGCGTTGAGTTTGGAATGTCTACGGTGGAGTCTTGCGATCATAGCGATCCGACATTTTCGGTAGTGACGCTTGGCGATGGGCGTAAGGTGTACGCCAAGATGGTGCTCGACGCCACTGGGCACGCGCGTAAGTTGGTGGATTTTGACCGCGACTTTACGCCCGGCTATCAAGCAGCGTTTGGGATTTTCGCCACCGTGGAGAAACATGATTTTCCGCTCGACACTATGTTGTTCATGGATTGGCGCGACGAGCACTTGAGTCCAAAGTTCAAGGAGCAAAACGACAAGTTGCCGACGTTTTTGTACGCCATGCCATTTTCAGACACTGAGGTGTTTCTCGAAGAGACGAGCTTGGTGGCTCGCCCGTCGCTTGAATTTGACGATTTGAAAATCAAGTTAAAAGAGCGTCTCGAGCATCTCGGGGTAAAAGTCACCGCAGTGCACGAAGAGGAGTATTGCTTGATTCCCATGGGTGGCGTGTTGCCAAAGTTTCCGCAACGCACGCTCGGCATCGGCGGAACAGCGGGTATGGTTCACCCGAGTACGGGTTTCATGGTTGCAAAAACCATGTTGTGCGTCCGTGCGCTCGTGGGTACGTTGGATGACGCCCTTAAGGCTGGAGTGCGAGGAGATATCACCGACGCTTTGATCGCCGCCGAGGAGGGACAGAGTGATAATGGTACGTTTGACGCGACCACCACTGCGGCGACGATTTGGTCAAAGCTCTGGCCGGAAGATGACTTGCGCATGCGAACGTTCATGTGCTTCGGCATGGAAACGTTGATGCAGCTCGACGTGAATGGTACGCGTCAGTTCTTCGATACGTTCTTCGATCTTCCTAAAGACGTGTGGGCTGGCTTTTTGAGTTGGCGCATCCAACCCGCAGGCTTAGTTAGACTTGGCTTGCAGCTCTTCGTGTTGTTCTCTAACTACATGCGCATCACGTTTGTGAGCTCGGCTTTACCATTCATGGGTTCTTTCTTTGCAAACTTTGCCACCGCGGACAACAAATTTGACTCTAACAAGTGGGGAGGTTTAGTGCTCAAAGACAAAACAAAGAAGAATCTGAGCGCGCTTGCGGCGGCGGGTATCGGTCCTATCCCAGCGCCTGTGGGTAACCCTACCGCAAAGCCTATCACTAGTAGCCCAGTGGACTTTGAGAAAATCATATCGAACGAAAAGTTATCTACGTCGCCGAAAGACATCAAGCCAGAAGGGTTGAAGGATGACCGGGAATGGATTGCGTTTCAGCAACGTAAAGTTTTCGCCGATCAAAAGCCAATCAAGGAGTACCTCGGGGCGTTGACGAGTGGCGACAAAGTTGACGTCTTAGTCGTTGGCGCTGGTCCCGCTGGGCTTGCAATCGCCGCCGAAACCGCTAAGCGTGGACTTTCCGTGGGATTGATTGCGCCGGATACGCCCTTTGTGAACAACTACGGTGTATGGTTGGATGAGTTCCAAAAGCTCGGCCTTGAAGACTGCTTGTTGCACAAGTACGAAGACGCACTGGTGTGGTTTGATGACTCGGATCCAGCTTCCGGTCAAGCGCTTAACCGTCCGTACGGTCAAGTGTGCCGCAAGCGCCTCCGCAACCATTTACTCACTGAATGCGCTTCGGTGGGCGTCAAGTATCTTCCAGGTTTGGTTGATTTCGTTCGCCATGGTGAAGAGAACACTGATGAACTCGCGGAAGTCCGAGGTACCATCATACGCGATGACGACGAAGACAATAAGCCGATCGATGAAGCGAACGTGAAGGGTGACCAGTTTACTTTGAACTCTCGTCTCGTCGTGTGCGGCACTGGTCACAATCGCGACATGCTTAGCTACGAACAAGGTTCGCCACCTGGATGGCAGACCGCGTATGGCGTCGAAATCCGCGTTCCTAACCATCCGTTTCCAGTGAACAAGGCGATTTTCATGGATTTCCGTCAAAGTGATCCGGAGGCTGGGGGCGAAGAGCAACAAGGTGGAGTTTGGCGCGTGCCCTCCTTTTTGTATGTATTACCCGTGAGCAAGGATGTCGTGTTCGTCGAGGAAACGTGCTTGGTTGCGCGCGTTCAAGTACCTTTTGATGAGCTCAAGCGTCGATTATACCGGCGCATGGCGCGTATGGGTGTCGATTTTACCGAGGATGACATTCTTGAAATCGAAGCGAGTTGGATTCCGCTCGGCGGCACGGCTCCTGTGGCGCCGCAGCGAACCATCGCGTACGGTGCTGCAGCGGGTATGGTGCACCCGGCCTCCGGCTATTCCGTTGTAAACTCCCTCACTAAAGCTCCGAGAGTGGCTGAAGCCATGGTGCAAGGCTTGAAGGAGGGTGGCGAACGTGAAGCTGCGCGACGCGCTTGGGATATTTTGTGGGGCGCCGAACCTCGGCGTCAAATTGGATTTTATCAATTTGGTATGGAGCTTTTGATGTCGCTTCGCATTGAGCAAATGCGAAATTTCTTCGGCACTTTCTTTTCGTTACCGCCGCACCTCGCGCGAGGTTTCTTGGGCAATAGATTGAGCAGCTCTGAACTCATTCTCTTTGCGCTCACGACATTTGCCATAGGCAACAACGAGCTTCGCGGGTTGTTACTCGCGCACTTGGTGTCTCGTGGCGGCTCTGGCCTTCGCCTCGGACAGGCTTACGCGTATCCACTCTTGCCAAAAGATGAAAGTGGATTGGACGTGTTGCAAGTCGACAGACTTTCTAGAGCGCAAGAGCGAAGCACGTACAAGATGATGAAAGATTTTTACGAGTCTCAACGCGGCGGCAATATTCCGGGATACATGGGTCGAGACTGGTGGTCTATTCCATCAATGAGTAGAAGTTCAAAGGACAGCGATAACGACAACACCGGTGATGCTGGCGGTGGAGGATCAACCTCTGGTGGCTCTACGATGTCCACTTCGTCTAGCCAGGATGCCGCCGACTTGGTCGGCGCGATGAAGATTGACGGATCAAATCAAGGCGCAGTAACTTTCTGGAGTAACGGCTCCGCAGCCATGGTTGTCACAAATGCCGTGCGCAAAACAGGCTTGCGACAAGGAGAGTTGTTTGGAGATAACCGCCGCAAGTTTTTGCCGTCTGCTTTCATCTCGCAAGCGCCCAACGTCGTTCCGCCTCATCTTACCGGTTCTTTGCCTGGTGACATTGGCTGGGACCCGCTTGCACTTGGTGCGCAAGCGGACATCCAACGCTACCGCGCGCGCGAGTTGATCAACGGTCGATGGGCCATGCTCGCCGTGATTGGCGTTCTCGTCCCTGAATTTTTAGGACACAACAACATCTTTGGCTCGCCCGACCAGCACTGGTGGAACACCGCCATCGTGAACGACCCAATCGATGGATTCCAGCTCACATACATGGGCGAAACCATCCCATGGGGCTTGTTCTGGCTTCCGATCATCCACCTTCCGCTGTTCTTCGTCGCCGAAGCCCTTCGCGTGGGCGCATTTGAGCTCGAAGCGTTCAAGGATTTGGACAAGCTCTACCCCGGCGGTAGGCTCTTCGACCCTCTTGGTTTAGCCGACGGCCAAACCGAAGAAGACTTGGCGATTTTGAAAACCATCGAAATCCAGCACGCACGTTTGGCCATGATTGCCACGTTCGTATTCATCTTAGAAGGTCTCGCAGGCAAAGGTCCCTACGATATCTTCTAAATGCTCGGCAGTCGAGCGCCCCGCCCCGCCCGCGCGGCTATTCAAGACACAACACAACACAACACAACACAACTCAACACAGCACAGCAGCAGCAAAACCAACAACAACACTATTCTTTTTCTAGCGCGAGTATCTGCACTCTCATCATGTAATAAATTATAAAAAGAATCGCAAAGAACACAAGACGCGACGCGCTTATCCGCGCCCAAAACACTCGAAAAAATGCCCCTCACCAGATCTCACCACCACCAACGTCACTTCCACGCGCGCGCGTCACGAAACCCAACGCAACTCTCGCCCCGCACACCATGGCAGCCATGCTCGACCAATCGCTCGACGCGATGATCAAGGAAACCCGCAAAACCGCGCCGAAACGCCGCGTAAACAAAGCCAAAGTGGGCGGCAAGCGCGCCCCTGGATCGGCGATGAATTCGCGCGGTCCGGCGCCGATGTCCATCGGCGGCGTGAAGAAGGCGTCGATGAAGAAGCCGAAAAAGCGCTCGATGAATGCCGTCGCCATGGCTGTCGATCGCATGCCGCGTCAGCAGCAGCAACAGCGATCGAACGGCGCGCCGGGACAGAAGACGCAATTAATCGTCGGAAATCTCGACTGGAAAGTGACGGATCAAGACATCAAGGTGAGTGTAGCGCGACGACGCATCGCGATTGGGGTGTGTATTGTTTGATTTTGGTTCTGGTGCTGGATGTATAATCGCGCGCTCATGAAGGCGACTGCGGTAAGGGAGAGAATTGCGTACTCGCTGACGATGATTCGTCGATCGCGACGAGGCTTCGTGAAAATTCTTTCTCGCGCCCGGTTGCCCGAGCGTCGCGTATTCGGCGTTGGATCGACCTGAGGTGTTCCTTCGTGACGTGACGACTTTGTGTATTACGATTGACGCACGCGTATGCGTCGTCGTCGGTACACCGCGTCATCGTATACTCGAGCTCGAGCGGATCGCGCGTCGGGCGTTCGCGACTATCGCCGTGGGCACCCCGATTGAAACGTTGTGCGGAACTTGTATACGCGCGTCGCGCACACGCTGAAGAGCGCATTCGTTGCACCGCGTGTGTGCACGCGCGTGTTAGACCACTGAAACGTCTTCACGGGAGCGATAGATAATTCGCGACGCCACGCAACGCGCGTCCGCGTTCGATCGAGCGTGTGCGTGAGACAAGGTTCGCGCGCACGAAGGAACAAATTTTGGCGATGGCTCGCGTATTCGGCATTCACGCGGTGTTGACGCGCGTGCGCTCGCAATGGAATATGATGACTTCTATGCGCGCGCGCGCGAGACGCGCCACTCGTCGAATTCGCAGCTTCTCAATGGATGGATACGGCGGATGATTACTACAGATGGTTTCCAGTTTCGAATCGACGCGCGCCCTCGTAGACTCTCGATTTTCTCTCGTTTCTTATGTATTTGCTCGCGCTCTCGTACTCTTTGGTTTTCTCGACCCTGTTTGGCTCTTTGTCCGTCGCTTTCACGCGACAACATGGTTTCAAGTGATGTATTTGTGTATCAGTATCCGCTCGAGGACGCATGTATTGATTGATTTCGCTCCACCCGTTACGTCGATCCTTTGTATTACAGGAACTCTTCGGACAAGTCGGCCGCGTGTTCAAAGCTGGTGTCAACTACGGTCCCGATGGCCGTAGTAAAGGCACGGCTGATGTCACCATCGGTTCATACGACCAAGCGCTCAAGGCGGTGCAAACGTACAATGGCGTTAAGCTCGACGGTCGCCCGCTCAGCATCTCCATCGTCGGCGCGCCGCCGCAAAACATGAGCATCACCCAACGTCTCTCTGGATTGAAGCAACCGATCGGTAAGGGTAAGCAAATGAACAAACCCGCGCCGAAGGCGGCCCCGAAGCGTGGTAACGCCACCGCCAAGGCGGTGGCTAACGCCAAGGGCGCCACGCCCAAGAAGAAGGCGCCGAAGAAGAAAGCCCCGAAGAAGAAAGCTCCCAACGCCCCTAAGGCTACCGCGGCCGACCTCGATGCGCAATTGGACTCGTACAAGGCCAGTGCCGATGTCCAAATGTCCGCTTAGGTCGTGTGCGCCGTGTTTACCACACAGTCTACATGTAACTTTAGCTGAGAATTTCACTCTCCAAACGACGCCTTCGTAACCACCTCACACCTCAACGCCACCGAACGCGCCATGAAAGTGCTCCCGCAATTCATCCAAACCCTCATATACGACCCGAAGACGGAAAAATATTCCATGATTCACGTCTTCGCATGTTCGCTAGCCGCGTTACACGTCTTCGCGCTCGCGTTGTGGTTGTTCCTTACCGTCCGTCAGAAACCTCCATCGATTCGCGACCGTGTGGGCGTCGATAAGGAGGAATGAGCGCGCGCACGCGCCGCATAGGAAGCCATAGACTTGTTTTTTTGTGATTTGATTGATAGTGCTGTACTAAAGCGCGCGATGCGCGACGTGCGCGTGAGGAGCAAGGCGCTCGAGGGAATCCAGTGGAGTGTTCGAGCGAGGCGTTACGCGTCGACGTCGAAAAGCTCGCGAACTCGACGCGCGGCGCACGCGTCGATGTGGTCGCGTGGAATGCGTGTGCGAATCTAAACATCCAGTTAACTATTACAGACTGTGCCTATTTTTTGTGGTCGATCTTCTCGTCCTGCAAGTTTAACAGGAGCGAGTCGGCGCTCAACATGACGCGGTTGCTTGAACCCGCCATGGTCGCCGCGATGGCGCGCGCGGCTTCGATGCGACGCAACGTCAAAAACGCTGGGTTGTTGGAAATCGCTTCACCGATCAGCTTGGCGGATTTCGCTTCCCCTTCTGCTTGAATCACCGCTGAAAGCTTGTCTTGCTTGGCCTTTTCGACGACGAACTTGGCGCGCTCCGCCTCTTGTTGCGCCACCTGCTTGGCTTCAATCGCCGCGGTATACTCCCGCCCGAAAGTCAACGCTGTGATGGAAACATCATCTAAAACCATATTAAACTGTGCGGCGCGTTGTTTCAACAAGTTTCGAATCGCCAAAGACACGCTTTCACGTTGCGTGATCAATTCGCTCGCGTTGTGCTGCGCCACGACCGACTTCACCGTCTCGTGAATCACCGACGGCAACACCCGTTCGTTAAAATCCATCCCGAGCGTTCTATACACATCGGGCAACTTATTCACATCAGGCCGCGTCAGGACACGAATTGAAATGTTGACCATTTGTAAATCTCTAGAACCGCTTTGGGAGTTTACCTGATGCGCGCGCGCCCGAACGTCGTACGTATACGGACGCTCGACCCAAGGAATCATAAAGTGCGTCCCTTCGCTATACACCTATGCGATACGAAAAAATATTCAAGGCGCCATCACCCGTCAGTGTGACGTTCGTGCGAGCACAGAGCGAGCGCAATGTGTGTACGCGAACGCCTCCTCCCGCGCGCGCGTTGATCAACGCGCGAGTAACCCCACGAACACACGTACCTTATCCTTCACGCCGACAAAACGGTTATACACGATCGCACGGTGACCACCTTCGACGTTGAACAAGCTGTGTGCGCATGAATCGCCGTCGCGGCGCGTATATCGTCAGTCATTCGTCGTGCCCACGCAAACCCCTCCCATGCATGAATCGTCATCAATTAATCACCCCCTTTACTCGCGCACGCGCGCGCGCGAACGCGCGAACGCCGACGGACGCACCTGTTATACAACCCATACGTGCCCGCACCGCCGTATACGAGCGCTTGAAGCACCCCGGAGACGACCGAGGCGCTCGGCATGGCATTTTTCGCGTTTTGCATCGCGTCAGTCAGTGGCGTCACACGCGCGCGCGCGACGCGTAGGCGTCGATACATCCGCGCGACGCGACGCGCGACGCACGGTCGATCATAGACGATGTTTAACGGTGAGTCGACGAGCTTTCGCTTCGGATTCGGCGGCGACGCGAGCGCGGCGACGGTGAGCACACCGCCGCCGGCAACGCGTGAGGCGCGCCCCGACGTCTTGGCAGCGAAGGAAATCGACGCGAGCGCGGTGGTGATCACCGACGACACGTGGAGCGGGGCGTACTATGATGTTGAAGGCGTGGAGGTCGTGCGCGGCGAGTACGGATTCACCGCGGCGACGTTGGAGGGGTGTCCAGAGGAGAGCGATTTGGTGTCCAAGGTGTACGAAGGCGGCTTGAAAGTTTGGGAGTGCGCGGATGATTTAGCGTCGTACATTGCGCGCGAGCGATTGTCGAACGTGCGAATGGGCGATGATATTCACGTGTGTGAGCTCGGAGCTGGGCATGGGATTCCTGGGTTGGTGGCGATGCGCGTGTTGGGCGGTCGATGTCGAGCGTTCACGACGTGCGATTACAACGAAGACGTAGTGTGCGAAGTGACGGTACCGAATACGCAGGCGACTATTGAATTGATGGAAGAGTGTGGGGAGATGCCTCCGACGGATGTGAAGTTTTTGACGGGCGATTGGGGCGGTTACGCGCAGTTTGTGCGTGAGAAATCGGTGGACGTAATATTGTCGAGCGATTCTCTGTACGACGTGGACGCGTATGAAGGGTTGTGCTCCTTTATCGCGCACGCGTTGCGTGATGATGGTGCGTGTTATATCGCGGCAAAGAGTTATTATTTCGGCGTCGGCGGAGGCACGCACGCGTTTTCCAAGTATTGCGAGAGATTCAGCTTGCGCGCAAAGAATGTGAAGACGTTTAGCGACGGTCAATCAAACGTGCGAGAAATTTTGGTCGTTCAACGAGTGGATGCCAATGAATTAGCGGCGTCCTAGGCGCGTCCATAGCAACGCGCATACGTTGGTTACGTGTGTGTCTTCCATGTATCATCAAATATAGGTCTCATCTTCCATGTATCATCAAATATAAGTCACGCTAAGACGCGAACGCGTCCGTTAACAATTTCAAGCACTTGCACAGCGCCCCCATAAATCCCGCGGCTCGCCCCGACGTCGACGCGCCACAGAGAACCTTTGCATCCACTATTTACCCCGGTGGTTTGCGGCGTGTGGCCAACCACGAGCCGCTTGGCGTCCGCGGCGTCCAGCGCGGCGTCTAGTCGGCGACAAAATTTCGCCTCGTACTGATTACCCGCATCTTTCCCACCGTAATCACGCGTCCAAACCACGCCGTCCGATTCTAAAACTTGTTTCGGAGGCATTTTCGTCTTACCCTCCATCCATAACATCACTTCGCGATTAATGCGCTCAAAGCCGTATTCAACGTGCGAAGCGTCCACGCCAGCGTGCGCGAACACCGTTCCGTCCACTACTAAAACCGTCGGATTTTTCGCCATCCATCGCGCAAACTCCCCACCAGGCTTAAACAACGCCTGTCTCGCACGCACACCCGCCATGCCTTCATCATTCCCATCCATACCCGCATCTGACTCGCTCGAAACCTCACCCTTGGCTTGCGCCTTCGCCCGCTTCTTCTCCGCGTACCTCCTACACTCCTCAAACGCCCCAGGCGTGGCGTACCTGAAATCCCCCATAACATTCATAATCTCATGATTCCCATTCATCACGATCACGTCCCCTCCCGCGGCTTTCGCTTGCTTGCTCAATTGCCGCAGCTTGCGCATAATCGCGAGCTCAGAGTCCCCGCGGTCGAGCACGTCGCCCACTTGCACGACGACTGTAGAGCCGCCGCACCACGAGCCGTCGCTCGCGAGCACGCCTGCGAGCTCAAGGGCTTTGACGGTGGCCAGGAAGTCACCGTGTAGATCGCCTATGGCCACCAACCGACGTCCATTGAGCGCGAGACGCGTGAGCGGTGGCGCTTGGGCGGCGAGCGGCGCCGCGGCGCGCGCGCGCGCAGAAGGCGCTTGGAGCAGCGCCGTCGACGATGCGGCAGTGAACGCGGTGGCCGCGAACGCGATGCGTCGCGTGAACGCGGGAGGTGTGAGCGCAGGAAGAGACATCGTGCGCGCGTGGCTGTGACGATGGCTCGGCGCGGGGAGGTTTCGAGGCGGCGTCGCGAACGCACTGGAGCGTTTACGTACAAGTGCGGTAGACGAGCGTTTATGTATTGATCATATCACATATGCCGCGATACTTATGCGTCAACATCGTCGTCGTCTCCGGCATCTACGGTTTGATTATCGCGCATGTAGTTTTCGAGCAAAGTTAACCCGGCGACGTTGAAGCCGCAAATGTCGCGCGCCTCTTTGGCGCGCGCGCGAAGCAATGGACGTAAGTCTGTGAGGGATTTTCGCGTCGCCGGCGTTCTGCCAAACTGATTGGAGTGCAGACGCAGAACGAGGGCGGCGATCTTGCACGTGAGCTCGATTTTGACGCCGGCACGGAGCCATGCGTGCAGATGGTCAAGCAGGCGATGGGCAAACGTAAACGGCAAGACTAAAATCGCCTGTTCGAGCTCAGCCGGACGAACCTTTGCGATGGCGTTGAGTGCGTATACATCCGGAGGTTGACCGAGCAATAACGGATTCGGAGGAATTGGCGCGAGCTTTCCCCCGGCTTTTTCGTTATCGGCGGCGTGTTCGGCCAAACGCTTGATTTCGTGGTCGGCGAGCTCGAGCGCTTCGGCGATGGCATCCGCTGCGGTGAGCGTTTCCAACGTCCGTCGTCCTGCGATACCTTCCTCGCCTTCCTCCGGTAAATCTTTCGTCGGGCGTTGACCGTCGTCTTCGATGCCTTCGTCTAAAATGGATTCCAAACGACGCTCTTGTTCTTCATCGACGAAGAATTGTTCGTCGGTGCGTTCCCACATGCGAAGCGAACGGTCGCCACTTCCAGAAATCAAAAAGTCGCCACGCTTGCTGAGCGTTAAGCACCACACCGGTGCATGATGCGCCTCTAGCGTCAACAGCGGGTCGAATTTGTCGGCGTCCCAGTATTTGATCAACTTGTCTTTACCCACAGAAAACAAATAGTGTGTCTTTGGGACAAACTTCAACGCCATGACCGAGTCTTGATGCGCAAAGATGGACTTGTGGCAATCGCCGAAATCCAAACCCCAAATACGAATATTCTTATCCGCCCCAGCGGATGCTAATAACTGTGAGTCGCTAGAAATATCGTGACACAACGCCGGGAGACGATGGCCGTAGAGCGACAAAGAAAATTTCAAGCTATCGGCAAAAAACACCTTCAACGTGTTGTCGAGGAGCGATACCGATAACAGTTTCCCATCGGGAGAAATCTGCACGCTGAGTACGTCCTCGGCCATTTGCAACGTCCGGACGTGATTAAAGCTAAGCGTCTTCAGACCGTCTTCGTTCTTTTCTAAACTCCATTCCCAAAATCGTACGGTTTTGTCCGCCGAAGCGCTTACAAATCCGCTATCGTCTGGCAGCATCGCCAATCCCCACACCGCACCTTCGTGCGCATCGGGCACTGCGAGTTGCTCGCCCGCGTTCACATCGATCAACTCAATCGCTCCTTGTTTCGTACCAACGATGGCATGACGTCCACCTGGTGCAAACGCCGCGCACAAGCCGTAGCCGCCGGCGACAGTGCGCAAACACGAACCATCGGCAACATTCCACAACTTGCTACCATTACTCGAGCACGACAACACGGTTTCGTCATCAGGCGCAAGTGCGACGGCGCGTACGTCAGAGCGATGCCCAGCGCCATCAATAGTGTGCAATTTCACGGGCTCGTCTTCCTCCTTCACTTCCCACTCTTGCACGACGTTGTCTTCGAGCAACACGGCAACTTTACACAGCACGTCGGATGATTTCTTTGAAATCTCTGACGCAAACGCAAACCCGCGCATTTTGTGCTTTGTTGTGACCGTCGCTGCTAGTTCGATTTCGTCGCTAGCTGCCCTGTGGCCATCATCCACTTCGTCTTCGCGCGCTTCCTTCGCGGCGTCCTCGACCCCGAGCGCCTCTGCCTCTTTCGCCTTTTGTTCCATCTTTTCTCGCTTACGTTTCAAACGGCGCTTTTGCTTTTTCGACGCTTCCTTCTCGTCTCGAACGCGATAAATCTCTAGCGCACGGCCGATACCTTGAACGCCCAGAAGCTCGCCGTTAGCGTGAAATCGAACTGTCATCGTCCGCCCGCGCGCGACGCGAGAAATCATCCCCATCGCTAGTAACGGCGAATTCTCGTCGTAACCGTCTCTTGTGCGATCACAATCGAACACATGTAGCTTTTCGTCCGCAGTTCCGATGACAACACGCGTCATTGACGGATTAACATCCACGCCCCACGTTTCGCCGTTAAATCCAGCCCGAGTCTGCGTACACGCCCGCGCGTCCAAATCCCAAACTTTCACGTATCCATCCTTAGACGTTGTCACCAGCGCTCTCCCTATACAATCACCACTACGCACGTTCGCACGTTCGAGGAACACGCAATCTGTGACTTGGTCTCGATGACCGCGGAGACGAGCGACGCCGCTTTCGCCCGCGACGTCCCAAATAACCACGTCCGAATCCCGCCCACCACTCGCCAGCACGCTCCCATCGCGCGAAAACCTCAACGCACTGACATCTCGTTTGTGTCCACGCAGCGTCACGTCCACGCTCGAATCACTCGGGCTCCACAATCGTATGCTACCGTCGCTCGCGCCGCACGCGAAGACGTCGCTGGGAGCCGGCGCTCGCGCCACGCACGTAATCCTCGGCGCTGGCTTACTCACCCCGTGCTCATCGGGCTCGATGTACGGTATAAATTGACTCACTTTCGTGTTTCGTTTCACGTCCCACACGTTCACGCGCTCGAGGGCGACGCAGGCGAGGTGTTCTTTTCCGTGTCCATCAGCGCCGCCGGCGGCGTAGGTGAGCGCACCTTGCGTGTCGCCCGTGCCCGTGGCGACCACGCCCCACACCTGGCGCTGTTCGTATCGCAAGTACGCTTTCACCATGACGGTTCGCGCGCGTGAGTGCGTCCGATGACGACGGTGCGTGCGCGTGTGAGGCGTGAGCTCGAGGCGATTGGCTGAAAACGTTTTTTTTTCGCGCGCGAGCGCGAGCGAGACGTTTCGGGCTCGTGAGGCGCATTGCGCCAGCACGCGACGACACCCGAGCTCGTGAACGGGAACGCGTGCAATGAAAATAAAATATGTTACAACAGGCGCGCGGCGCGCGAGTGATGACGACGATAGGCGACACATGTCTACCGCGCGGCGACTCTAAACGCGCGTCCGACGCCTCGCATGGCTTCAATGTCATCGTCGAAATCCTTTGCGCGTTGCTCAATCGTGAGCGTGTACAGCGTGCTCGCACCCGTCGTCGCGTCCAAGGTTAACGCTAGCGTTAACGCGACGACGCGACGCGCCCCCAAAACGGTTTTCTCGTACTCGACGCCGTAATACTCGACGCCGCTCGCGTCGACGCGCGTCGACGTTCCGCGCACCACCGCCGCCGCGTTGCCCCTCGACTTGGCGTTTTCGCCCTGAACCAACCGCTCGGCGATCGCATCGACGTCGCCAATATCTTTCAACGCCCGAGGCCCACCGCTCGTGGCGGTTTGCGCCGCCAACGCGATCGTTTGCCCAGCCATGCCGAAACGACCATCCCGCAGCAAGCATTCGTACTTTTCCCCGCTCGCGCTCGTCCCGAGGTCGATCGGGCCCTCGTAATACGCCGGCACATCGCCGATCGTCCACGCCGTGGTTTCCACGGAGAACGTCGACGCGGGCGCGCGCGCGGACGTCGTCGCGAACGATGCATCGATGTTGAGCAGCTGCTGGAAACCTACGAGCGCGAACGCCATTTCGCGACGCCGCGGCGGGCGACGCGGCGCGGCGGTGGCGCGCACATCGCGAGAACGACCGCGCGCGCGCGTCGGGGCGCGCGGCGCGTCGGGGCGCGCCACCGCGGCGCGCGCGACGGCCATCGCAAAGTGACGGTTGGCGTCCTCAGCGACGCTATTTTTGACGCTATTCCAAGAATAGCGTCGATACGACGCCGCGTTCGACGGCGCGAGGACGCGGACGCGGACGCGGACGCATGTCAATCGGTGTCGCACGCGCTGGGACGGGAGGCGAACGGCGAGGGCGCCGGCGGCGATGTCGTGAAGGCGCGCAGACATCTCTCGGGTTTCGCGCGGCGCTCGTACGCGAGACCGAGGGTGTCATCGACGACCGCAGAGACCGCGATGCACGCGGCTTTGAGAGCTTTGAATCGCTGGTGACGTCGAGTAGTGTGCTCGACGAGACGACGCACCAGCCGACGTCTTTGTCGTTGTCGTTTCATGTCGTGGAGCGCGCGGGCGCGCGCGCGAAAGCCGCGTTGGCCGCGGCGCGCGCGTCGACTGACGACGTCGGCAGCGTCGCGAATGCGATTGATTTAATCCTCATCAGCGCTCGGAGTGAAGCTCGAGCGGCGGCAATCGTGATATCTCGTGAACGCGCGCGCGTGCGGGAGTTGAGTGAGGAATTAATGCGAGAGCAGAGGCGAAGCGCCAAGGCGGAGGGCGCGGCTCGAGCGCTTCGGTGCGAATTAAAGTGCGCGAGACGGTGCGCGAGACGCGAGAGCGAAGAGGATGAACACCCGGGTGCTTCATCGCCTGTACACGAGCAGTGTGTGAGCTATGAATCGGCGATGAGCGTTGGCGAAAGCCACGGCGCTGCGACAGAAACAGACATTGAAACCGATGTCGACGCAAACGTTTGTCTAAATAACGCGCGCGTCGATGACGACGGCGCCGCCACCGCCGCCTCTGACATCGACGCGATACGCGATGATTCTATGCAAGGTCGAGACCGCCGTGTCAGCATTTCGGGCGACGACGATGGAATTCACGTGTTTTGCGACGCGGCATGGGACATGGACGTCTCTGCGGCGCATCGGCACGTCACCGCCGTCGCTCTCGAGCTCGCACGCTCCACCCGTGATGGCGATTGCAGCGCGCTGGACATTCGACACACTCTCTGCGAAGTGCTCCATCGTCTCCATGGGTCGTACACCTTAAGCGAGGCGCATCGGAGAACGTTTTTGGACGCGCTCGCGAGACATCAAACGAGTTCGCCTTGGGCGCACGTCTTCGTCAGGCTCTATCAATCAGACGCTACCTCGGTGACATTCTTCGCGCTCATCATGCGGCATTGCGAGCGCGCACTCGTTGAAGATGTCCCAGACGCTTCACCGAGTCTGCCGATCGATGATGCGTTGGAGGCGTTGGCGTCGACGCTGCGGCGTTTGGGATTCGACTCGGCTTTGGTCGCGAGCGGCGTCGATGGCGTTCGGCGAAGCGCGACCCATCGCGACGGCGTATCTACGGTGCAACTCGCCATGGTCGTCGACTATGGGTTCGATGTCATCAGCCACGCGCGAGAAGCCGTTCGAAAAGCGTGCGAAGCGGCGTTCATGCGTCGACATCCCGCGAAGAAAGTGCTCGCGCACCACGGTGCGCTCGCGACGCTTTTAGCCGACGTCAGTCAATCGTGTCAATCGTCGGCGCTCGACTTGAGCGCGTCTACAGAGCGCACGGCGATGAATATCGTGCGCCAGTGCGCGACGGGTGCGACGTGTGAGTACGTCACGTGCGAGAGATTCGTAGACATGGCGACGAGCGCGCTCTTCGTCCCGCGCGTCGATCGAGCGGAAAACGAACCATCGCCAACCACGGCGCCTTCATCGACGCTATCACTCAAGACGTCACTCGCGCTCATTGAGTACGCATGGCACACCGCAAAGCCAGTCATCGATCGCTGGCTCGCAAAGTGGCGCGTCCACGCCGCTCGCCCGTCGCCGCCCGCGACCTCCGCCAGCTCCGCCGCGCGCGCCCCGCTCCCCGTCGCCCAATCCATCGACACCTCCAAACGTCGAATCGTTCGCGCCCACATCGACCGCCTGCGCAAACTCCGTCACACTACGGATTACGCCATTCAAGCCTCGCGCGCGTTCGTTCGCGCCCGCGCGGCGTCCGCGGTCGCCGACGTCGCCCGCGCGTCCGAGTCCTACGCGCGCTGCGCGTGCGCGCTCGAGTCCGCCGTCGTCGCCCATCGTCGATCACTCGGCGTCGCCGACGCGCGCGTGCGGTGGCACGCGACGCGGTGAGCGACGAACGACGACGAACGACGAACGACGAACGACGAACGACAAACACGACACAGACGACGGTGACCGCAGTGGAACTCGAACCGTCACGCATATGACGCTACTAATGTATCAACGTTCAGCCGCCGCCACGCGCGCCACCAATTCGCGCGCGCGTTCGCCCGCACACCGTCGCGCGCGCGCCCACGCCGCGCTCACCAGACCGCGCCACCGTCGTCGACCATCGCGCGTCACGCATTCCGCGCGCGATCTGCCCCTCACGCGGTCTCAGCGCGTCGCGAACGCGCATAGCCCGCGCGCGAGCGGTCTGACGGCGCGCATCTTTTGCGTCGCGATTCGTCCGCGCCATGTCGTCGTCGTTCGCGAAAAAGCTCGCCGACAGCGACAAACACACGCGGGATAAGACGTTTCACGCGTGTGCGAAATGGTTGCGCGCGCGGGACGAGCTGGCGGCGATGGATAGTAAGAAGTTGTGGAAGGGGTTGTTTTATTCGTATTGGCACGCCGACGGTCGACGGACGCAGTTGGACGTTGCGAACGCGATGGGTGCGTTGACGCACGGGTTGGGGAGAAACGTGATGATGTCGTATGTTGAAGGGTTTTTGTGGACGATGCGACGGGAATGGGCGGGGATTGATCATCATAGGATGGATAAGTATTGTTTGTTGACGAAACGGGTGACGCATCACGCGTTACGTTTCGTCGGCGAACGGGGCTGGGATACGGATTTAGTGCGTTTATTCGCCGAGGTGTTGTCCACGAGTGTGTTTGGGGGTGGTAAGGAGAATAAGTCCGTCACGGTTGGGTTTAAGATGTACTTGACGGAGATTTTTCTGGATCAAATTGAAGCCGTGACGCGCGGGGAGAGCGGCGTCGAGATGGACGAAGGTGAAGACGACGAAGACTCTGGTGCGCCCGTTCCAATCCCTAGTGCGGCATTGGCGACGTTGTTAGCCCCATTCGTAGACGCCATGCAGAAAGAGGAGAGCGAAGTGTTATTGAAGCGCATAACGAATGAAATATTTGCGCCGCTGGCTGACGTCGAGCGCGCGTCTTCGGGCGCCCCGCGTTTGACGCCGAGCGCCATGAAGGTTGTGTACGAGCGTGCGATTTCGCTCGGTGCCGAAAACGGCGTTGAAGACGTCTGCCGCGAAGCGTTATATGAGTTACATGCGATGATGAAGAAAGGGGCGAGCAAAATGATCAAGGATGCAGACGCCCGAGGCGTCGATCCCGAGCTCGACGTCGTCGTCCCGCCGTCGACACAAGAGGAGAAAAAGAAGAAAAAGAAGAAGCACGCCGATTCCGACGTCGCCGTCGACAACGCGCAAGAAAAGAAGACCAAGACCAAGAAGAAGAAGAAATCCCCATCGGGCGACGACGACGCGGGCGAGGATGAAGAAGCCGCCAAGCGCGAGAAGAAGCGACGCAAGAAGGAAAAGCGTCTCGCCAAGGAAATGGCGGCGCTCGCCGCCGAAAACGCCGAAGCTCAAAACCGAGCGGATTCTGCAAAGAAATCCTCATCAGCATCAAAACATGGCGGTGGCAAAGAACTCCTTAATTTGAATGGAAGCGGAGCGAAAGTCGTGGCGCTACGAGCGATTGCCGACAGAGACGGCGCGGGTTCGCCGACGCCCTCTGACGAAGGCTCGCCGTCGATGTCCCCGTCCAAACGCTTGATGTGGAACGATCAAGGCATCACATTCTCTTCGCCAGACAAGCGAAGTCCAATTAATACCTCGCGCGGGAAGCGAAATTTGAAAATGACTCCGACGAAGACGCTGTTGCGGCCGATTCACGCCGCAAAAACGCCGACGCCCGAGGGTGCCGCGGTCGTGCAAAAGCGCGCCTCAAGTACATTAGGAACCAAATCTCCCTCGCGCGCCGCCGCCGCGAGTTACTTTTAACACACACATGTACGGCAATACATAGTTTATCATAATCATCGCTCACTCATCGCGTATCCTCGCGCGACGATTGACATGACAACCCGACACCGACGCGGACGCGCGTCCTCGTCCCCACACCGCGCCTCGCGCGTCCTTCATCGCAATCATGCCCACCGCCTCCCTCGAAGAAGTCGATTGCGAATTCATCACGCGCAGCGTTTCGGGCGCCGTCACGCACCACTCTCGCGCACCCGCGCGCGTGATTGACGCCCCCGCGTTCGCCGCAAAAGTGTGTCAAAAAAGTGACAGTTTCGAACGTGTTGTTGATGATGATTCAGTCTCTCGAGCCTCGCGCGCGCTCGCCGCGGTCCGCGACGCCGCGCTTGGCACCGGCGCGCTCACCGCGATGCGAGACACCGCTCGAGCGCCGCGCGTGGCCATGGCGTGGCACGCGCGACGAGAAATTCTCGCCTACGTGGATGACGGCGGGCGCTGCGTCCAACGCGACTTTGAACGCGCGAACGATGCGGACACCACCGAACACGCCACCCTGCGCCACCGCGCGCACGGTCGAGCGATGGATATGGCGTGGAGGCCCGCGCACGGGCGTGCGTTGGCGATGTGTGGACCGAACGGCGTGTGTACGTGGACGAGAGAGCGTCGCGGAGCGCGCGCGTCGAGCGCCGTCGCGAGCGAAACCGGCGCGTTGAGCCCGATCGACGCCGCGAAAGTCCGCGCTTTAGCCGACCGCACGACGAGTGGTACCGTGAGTGGCTACCGTTGGCGGTTGACGGTGTATAACACGCGCGGGGCGCACGAGGCTGGGCCCGCGGAGCCGCCGGGCGGGACGACGCCGGCGGAGCGCGTGCGCTGGAGCCCCGACGGGAGGTTTCTCGTCGCCGTATCGCGCGCCACGCGCGTGATGCACGTCTGGGACGTCGCCACTGGATCGTACACCCCGCTCGGCGCCGACGCCGCGGGCGTGATTGATGTACAGTTTAGCATGTGTGGCGGCTACGCGCTCGCGGCGCGCGCCGGCGAAGGATTTCACCTGTGGCGCGTAGACGGATGGACGCGCGCGCGATGGAGCACAAATGGGCGCGAGATCACAGCCATCTCTTGGGGTCGCGTGCGCGGCGCGACTGGCCACGACTGCACCCCCGTGGCGCTACTCGCCGTGCGCGGAACAACGACGCTTTCGGCGGTGCACGTCGCGGCGCGGGACGCTTCGGCGGATGTCGCCGCGCACGTGTTACCGCTCGAGCTCCCGGAAATGACCGCGTTGCATACGGATGCAGGCGACGGCGCGCGCGGTGATGGCGTCGGTGCGAGCGCGTCGTCGTCCGAGAACGAAGTGGATATCGTAGATATGGCGTGGGATGCGTCGAGCTCGCGATTGGCGCTCGCGTTGCGAGGCGGAGCGTTTCACGGCGCCGTCGCCGTGTATGCCACGCGCGCGACGCACATCGTCAGTGGCAGTCTCATAGGATACTTTGACCACCGCAGTGAGGGCGGTGATGAGAGCGGTGGCTTTGTCGCTGGCGCTCGCGTGCCCGCGTGCGCGGTGCGCATCTCGACGCCTCGCGCGAGAGACCACGGTAAACTTTCGGCGTCTCTCGCCGTGACATTCGCAAACGGCGACATCTCTCGCGTGCCCATGACATTCGCCGATCCCGCGCGCGCATCCTCGGCATCCTAGATGCACGTATACATTACATGACACCATAGCGCGACGCCGCGGACGATGCGAGGCGCGTGTCGCACGCACCAGGCTGCAAACGTTTTCAAGCTTGCAACGAAACACAACTACTCGAGTCTCGCGCTCGAGCTCACTTCATTATTCGGCGCGAATGCAATCATTCGTCCAGTGTCTGCGCGCCACAACGGCACCACCGGCATGGGTACCCGCGTCGTCGACGCGCACGGCGTTGGCGCCGCGCGCCGCACCGCTGCGTGGCCGCCTCGCGCTTCACGCCAAGCGCTCGCTCTTCGACGAAGTCATCGACGGTCTCGAAGGCGGACGTAAGCTCCGCCGCTGGTACGGCTCAGATTCCTCCGTCGGCACCGACGGCTCGGCGCGCGTCGACGCGAACGACGACGACACACGTATGCTTGACGGCGCCGAAGACGCCGAAGATGACGACGACGACGTCGAGCTCGACCTCCCCAAGCGAAGCGTCCTCGTCACAAACGCGGACGGCGAGCTCGGCGAGGCGATCGCCATGCAGCTCATCGTCGCCAAGGTTCCCGTCGTGTGCGTGGTGGAGAACACGGCGCAGGGCGAGGGGCGGTTCGGGCCGTACGCCACGTTCGCGTCGACGAAGACGAGTCCCGGAGCGCGGCTTAACGGCGTGCGAAGCGTCGTCGTGAGCGAAGACGTGAGTGAGGATTTCCTGCGCGCCTGTGCCCGACGCGGCGTCAAGCACGTGGTATTAGTGAGTGCGACGAAAAACTCGAGCGCCGGCCTGGCGGCGATGTTTAGCGCGAGCAAAGGGGACAAAGTGAGACGGGATAGGACGCGAGAGGCGCTGGCGCGGAGCTGCGGCGTGGCGACGACAGTGGTGCGCGCGAGCGCGATTCGCGCCTCCCCTGGGGGCGCACGCGATATTATCTTCGAACAAGGTGATACCATGGCGAGCGATGCGTCTATTACCATGGAAGATTTGGCCGAGGTGTGCACGAGAGCGCTAACGAAGCCGCCGCCCGCGGGACAAACGCTCACGTTTGAGACGCGCAACGGCGGCGTACGTTCGAGCGGTGCCGGCGCCTGCGACTGGGCATCGTTATTCGCACAGCTCGACATCGCGTAGACCATGCGATGACACATTCTTGTACATTCTATTTTACATTCTACTACCGCATAGACGCGCTTTCGGGCATCGCGGGCGCTCGCGAGCTCGACGCGTCAACACCAAACTTTCCAAACCAAATCATCAAATCAATACCCTCCGCGTCGTAACGCCCCGAGCGCCGCGCGCGCGAACGCCTTTCGCGTGCCCATAGACGCGTTATCATCGTTGTCGCGTCCGCTCGCGACGTCCTGGGCGCTCAGCGCGGCGAATTTCGCCGCGAACAGCGCCCAGGCTAAGCCACACACCGCGCCGATGAGCACAGTCAACGCACGTAGCGCGTGGCCTTCGCGCGTAGATTTCGCGGATGACGACGACGACGACGCTTTCGCGCGCGAGGTGGCCTCGCCCGTACCGCGCGAGGCGAGGAGCGGCGCGCGTTCCATGCGACGACGGCGAGGCGGCGAATGACGTTTAGCGGGACTACGGCTTACGGCTATTCATACACTAGATGCTACATCAAATTGCTCAGCGGCATGAGCGACTGCGCGGTCGCCGGCGCGCGACACAGCGGGCATTCAGGTTTTTTCGACGTCCACGACGCGATGCATCGCCAGCAAAAGACGTGCCCGCACGCGGTGGCGGTTGGAACTTTACGACGCGACAGGCACAACGCACACTTCACCGAGAGAAGCGGCGACGTCGGTGTGGTCGATACTGCGGACGTCGACTCGGTGACTATATTTCCGAACACATCACGCGTCGCCGGCGCGTCATGGACGGCAACAGCGACGGTGGGAACTACGTCGCGCGCGGGCGTCCCGTCGGCTTCGAGCACGCGCGGCGCCGCCTCTGAAGGACGCGTGGACGACGACGACGACGACGACAAACCCTGACGCATCGACCGCTGATATCGCGCCACCACCTTTGCCGCGCCCTCGGCGCTCACCACGGCGAGCTGAAACGCTAAAAACACGCCGAGCAACGCGTAACTCGGCCGCTCTTCGCCCGCGTACGCCCCAGTAAATACCCGCCTCGTCCCACTCGCGCGCGCGCTCCACTCGTAATAATCCCCGTACACATAAAACAACGCTAAATGTGCCACGTTTGCCACGCCTCCTCGCGCATCGATCGCCTGCATACCAGGAGAAACGTCCTCGCCGGCGTCGCGGCTTCGTTCGCCCGCGAGCGCCAGCGCGACTCGAGCTCCGCCATCCATCGCCCTCGTCATCGCCGACGCCCCGCTCTCATCCAACCCCACGCCTCGCTCGTAATTCCGTCTTACCACCTGTCGCAACGCGCGCACCGCGTCGTCCCCGAGCACGTCGATCACGAACCGAATCGCGCGAGACGTTCGCGACGGCGCGACGCCCGAGCGCGCGTCCACGCACGTCGCGTCGCAATATTCCTCCCCGAGCGTACGCGCGCCTCCCGCGTACGTCAGCGCCGGGTATACCGCGCGTCCAATCGCACGCAGCGCGCGCGCGTGCTTCACTACGAGCGCCGGTCCGAGCGCGCGCGCGGCGACATCGTTAAATCGTTCCTCAACCAACTGCGCATGTCGACACGTTTTCGTCAGTCTCGCGTCGACGACGACGCGCCTTTGCGCATCGAGCGACGCACCGAGGCGTATGATGCATCTTTCTGCGCCGCGCGCACGATGTCGGGCTGCGCCGCGCGCGGGAACGCCGCCATGTGTGCGCCAGCGCGATTGGAGCGTCAAACACTGACGCGCGAGCTCCGCGTCGCGGTCGCGCCGTCATCGACGCCGCCGGTGCGATGGCGCGCGCGAACGACGCAAACGAATGCATGGATGCGTTCGGCGGCGCGGCGAGCGCGTCAGCGCACGCGAGCGATGCGGCGCGTATCGCGAGAGCGAGCAAGAAAGTGCTTAGGCGCGGTGTGGACGGCGCGCGCGCGTGCGAGATTGGCGCGACGTGTTACGGTGCGTGTGCGCGCGATGTGCGATGCGATGTGGGATGCGCGATGCGTGACGGGCGCGAACGCGCGAACGCGCGCGGTGACTGACGCGTAAGTGGTGTCTCGCGTACAAACAAAAGTGCACTTTTCGCTCGCCGACGTCGACACGGGCGAAATCGTACGCGACACGCGCGTGGATGCCGAGCCGATACAGTTTGTATGTAGCGATAGATTTGCACTGGATGACCGCATCGCTGGTCGCGGCGCGGGGTCGAATATACCGGCGCTGGATGTGTGCGCGGCGGGGCTTGCGACGGGCGAGCGCGCGACGTTTGACGCTCCGGCGGAACTGTGCTACGGCGAGGCGGGGAATTTTTCATTTCCAGCCGTAGGGAAGAACCGCGCGTTGCGTTTGGATATTGAAGTGCTCGGGGTTTTGGGGAGCGCGGATGCGCCGGATGTGTTGCAGTCGGATATGACGTACGAAGCGCGCGTGGAGCGCGTCAAGCGACATCGAGCGAATGGAAACGCGTCGTTCACGACGGGTGATACCGCGGGTGCGATTCGAGAATATTCCATGGCGTTGACGTACTTGACTGAAGACTTTATGATGCAATTGTTCGACAAGTATGAGGTTGAGGCGAATAAGGAGTATGCGTCGTTGCATGGGAATTTGTGCGCCGCGTACTTGAAATTGGACGCGTTTGAAGACGTCGTCGCGCACGCGGGATACGTGTTAAAGGTTGACGCTAATAACGCCAAGGCATATTACAGGCGTGGTAAAGCACGAGCGAGTTTAGGTCAAGACGATGCCGCACGCGAAGATTTTTTAAAGGCGAAGAAGATCACCGAGAATGCCGGTGAGAGGGACGCCAACGTCGTCAAGGCGCTTCGGGATTTAGACGTTGAGACGCGCGCGCGTGAAAAGGCGTCGTCCAAGGTGTTCAAGGGCATGTTTGTGACCACAACCACGAATGACCCCACTGCAAACGCGGACGCAGCTGCGGTCGCTTCGGCGGTGGCAGACGCCGCGTCGCCTCCTTTGGGATTCTTTTCTCGAATCTTTGGCTCGAGACGCGGATGATAGGTAACGCCACGCGGCTGTTTTTCACGAAAACGCTTCGTTCATTCGGCATTCAACGACGCGTGGACATGCCAGACACTGGTGCATCCGCTCTCGTCACCGTCGCCGCACAATGCGGCGTTGAGGTGTGCTTTTGTAACCCAGGCACGACGGAAATGCACCTCGTCGGCGCGTTTGAAGAATGTCCCATTCGCGCGCCGCTGTGTCTCCACGAAAACGTCTGCACGGGCGCCGCCGATGGATGGTCGCGAATTCGCCCCGATAGCGTTCCTATGACGCTTCTGCATTTGGGTCCCGGGCTGATGAATGGTTTGAGTAATTTACACAACGCAAAACGCGCGAGATCACCAGTGGTCAACGTCGTCGGGGACATGTCGACCTTTCATCGAGGCGCGGACGCGTTGCTCGAATCCGACATTGAAAGCTTGGCGCGCGTCGTCAGTGCGGAGTACGTGCACACTAGTGTGGTTCCGAACGCGTTACCGGGCGATGTAGTCGACGCTATCGCGGCAGCGGCGAATAATCGCGGCGTGGCGACGCTCGTGGTGCCGCACGACAGGAGCTGGGAAACTGTCGAACGTCTCGCCGTCGAGGCGGCGACGGCGCGCGCGCGCGATATCAAATCTAGAACACCTAAGCAACCAGTCAACGACGCGCCGATTCGCGAGTTTCTCGCGCAACTCGTCGCGCGCGCGCATGAATGCGCGCAAGGGGAGTTTGTGTTTTACATTGGCGGCCAAGCGTGTCGCGTTGATGAGCTTCGGCTCGTCGGCGCCGTCGCCCGAGCGTTGGGCGCCGACATCATGTGCGAAAACGCCTTCGCCGCCATCGAGCGCGGACGCGGAAATCCGCACGTGACTCGAACGCCGTATTTTCCTAAAGACGCATCGAGTGCGCTCGGAAAGTATAAAGTTGTCGCCACGCTCGACGCTAAGACGCCGGTGTCTATGTTTGGGTACAAGAACACTCCGAGTCGCGTGCTTACGCAACACGAAGACGATGTGTGGGAGCTCGATCCGCTTCCTGGAATGTTAACGATGGATTTGCTGCGAATGCTCGCGGAAGAGGTCGAACGAGTGATGGGATCGGCGCTGGAGCTCGCGTCGGAGACATCGGCAGAGGCGCAGTCGGCGGTTGACGTCAAAAACGCAATTTCAGCCATCGTCGAAGGACTGCTCGACAAGCCAATCGCGCACGATGAATCAATGTGGGAGTGTGGCATGAACTCGCGCACGGCGGTACAGTTGCACCAGCGATTGACGACGCATTTTGAGGGTGTGCATTTGATTTCGTCGGTGGCGTTCCAAGCGACGACTGTCGACGCGCTCGCAGAACTCGTGTGTGAAAAGCTCAACATTTCTGCGACGGCGCTTGAAACGTCGTCCGAATCACCAACGTCGACGCTTGACTCGCCCGCGACTCGTGAGCCCGCGCAAGGGACGTTGACGGGTGAAAAAACGTGCCGGATCATCGCAGAATGCCAACCGGCGAATTGCGTCATCGTGGACGAGTCGCTCACCTCTGGGACGGCGTATTGGGACGCCTCCGCGCAATGCGAGTCATTCACACACATGACCCTCACGGGTGGTTCCATCGGGTTTGCAAACGCCGTGAGCATTGGCGTGGCCATCGCCGCACCGCACCGTCGCGTGATAAGCATGATTGGCGACGGGAGCGCGCAGTACACGGTACAAGCGCTGTGGACGCAGGCGCGGGAAAAGCTCGACATTGTCACCGTGATTTTCAACAACGCGTCCTATCAAATTCTCAAGCTTGAAATGGCCATTCAAGGCGTTCGCCCGAACGACACGAGTAGGGCGCTGACGGAACTGAGTAATCCCACGGTCGATTGGGTGTCACTCGGTCGAGCGTACGGCGTAAAGAGCGTTCGCACGAGCACCGCCGACGAATTCCGCGCCGCGTTCAAAGACGCGTTAAACACGTCAGGCCCCGTGCTCATCGATGCCGTACTTTCAATGTAATGTACAATGTATTGTCCTTTCGTTTCAATTCTACTATATTTCGCGCGTGGATGAGCGAGGCTACGTGGTATCCATAGAGACCGCTTTGTGCTTTTGGTGTTCAGCGCGCACGACAGCTTCTACATACTGCGCATCCTTAGCAATCATTTCATTCTCTTTGCGTACACGAGCATCCAACTCGGCGGCAGCGATTAAACGCTCATGTAACTTTGCGGCGACGCCCTCGTCTCGCGACGCCGTCGTCTCGTGAAATCGTACCATTCGGTCGACGCCGTCGATGGACGCCGAGACGTCCCCAGATTTAATCATTCGAAACACCAACGCCTCAGCGTCGTTTATGTTTTCTGTCGGTAGTGCCACGTACTCGGCAATGTCACGCAAACTGAGCGTGACGTATGTACGCGCTAAACGACGCACCTTGGCGCGGCGCCATGCGTGTCTGAGCGACGCCACCAGTGCAGAGTTGCCATCCTTCGCGTACGCCTCCGCGTGATTTTCAATCGCGCGCTCCAGCGCCACCGCGTCGCATTTATCAAACGCAGACGCGAGCTCGGTATATCCATCAAATTCTTTCGCCACGGCGACGTAGCGCTTCACGGGTGACGATGCATACTTTGGTAACGGAGCCGCGCGCGCCTTTGACGTCATCAACGACGCCAATACGTACTTTTTATACGCCGCCACCACGATCGCACTCACCGTCATTGCCGGCGCGCAAATCGCATCTAAAAGGACGCGCACAGCGTCGTCGTATCGACGAAGCGACATGTACGCTCGGCCAGCGTAGTAACAGTACAACAAGAAATCTGTCGCGTCGGCGCCCGACGCCGACGTATTCACTTCGTACACCCGCGGTGCGTCAAACAATCCACTAGACATCATTTCCGAATACATCTTCCCTTTCAAACACACACGCAGATAACACGCATGCTGTGGTGTCAATGCATCGATATTATCACCACGCACGGCGTCCGCGACGCGCTTTAGAGCCTCCGCGACGCGCTCAAACGCGTCCCAGTCGCCCGCCGACCGTCGACACGACAGCTCGCTCAACACCCGACACATCACCGCCAACGCGTGTACGTCCCCACGTAGGGCGCCGAAATCGCCCCGTTCGCACACGCACGTGGCGCGTTCGATAAACGCGTCATCGTTGCGCCGCTTTCTCGCGTCCTCGTCTTCGTCGTCGCTTGCTTCGGTCATGTGCACATCCGCCGCCGCGCGCGCCGCCACGCGAGCGCACGCGAGCTGCGGCGCGCGCCACGCCGCATACGCCGATAAACACACCACCGCAAAGTACCCGCGAGAGTGATTCGCCGCCGCCGTCATCGTCGGCGCAGCGTCCGCCGTCCCGTCGCCCGACGTAACCGAAATCAATCCGCCCCCATCAACTTTCGCCACGCATCGATCGACCGCGGCAAACCACGCGTCGTGCGCCGCGTGATCGCGCGCATCATCAAACACCTTAGCCGTCCGCGCGCGCACGTCGCGTCCGACCGCGTGCGTCGCGCGGCGCGGCGCGCCGAATCCAAGTCCATCGGAGACGGCGCCCGCGTGATGTTGAATCCTCGCCGCCGCGCCGCCGCCGCCGCCGCCGCCACCATCGAGCGAGGCGCGCGGCGACACCCCAGTGCTCGCGCCTCCGCGCGCTCTCGAATCGCTCTGCGCCACGTACGCCGTCCACGCCGCGCACGCGCGGTCGAGGTCCGCCATGGCGCTGAGAATGACGTCATTCGTTTCCACGCCCAACCATGACGTTGACGTGCCGCGCACCTGTGATATCGCCCGCACTGCGCGCGTCCGCGCCGCGAAAGATGCGCGCCGCTTCCCTCATGCGCCGCAGCGCGTCGATCGACGACGACGAGACGTCCGCGGCGGTGAGCTCGGCGGTCGAAGATGCGATGACGTTTGAGCTCAAAACACCGACGACGCCGACGCGATTCAAGGTTGCCGACGGCAAGCTGTTCGATGTCGCCACCGCGGCGGTGCCGCTGACGCTGCGACTGACCTCTGGCCTCGCCACGCACGGGTATGCGCCGACGATTCGCAACGAACCGCTACCGGCCGGACGGTATTCCGTGTGGAGCAACGCGACGTCGCACGTGGATGAACGCTCCGACGTGAGCGCGTTCGCGCGCCCGACGAAGCCGATCAAGATTTACCAGTTTCAGGGATGTCCTTTTTGCCGTAAAGTGCGAGAAGCTGTGATTGGGTTGGACTTGGACGTGACGTATTATCCGACGCCGCAAGGTGGGCCGGAATATCGACCGTTCGTCGCGACTACGGGTGGCAAGAGTCAGTTTCCGTACATGATTGACGAGAATACTGGGGAGTCGATGTATGAATCGGATGCGATCATTGAGTACTTGTATGAAAAATACGGGCCCGGGAAGGATAAGGTGTCAGGATTTCTGACGTCGCCGATCACGCCTCTCGCGGCGGGCTTGTCGATGATACCGCGCATGGGAAAAGGCTCGCGCTATCGTCCGTCGAAAAAGCCGGAGAACATGCAGCCGATAACGTTTTGGGGATATGAAGCGTCTCCGTTCTGCGCGCTCGTGAGCGAAGTTCTCAATGAGTTGGAATTACCGTACAATCAGCGGTCGTGCGGCCGCGGATCTCCAAAGCGTCAAGAGCTCTTCGACAAACGCGGGACGTTCCAAGTGCCGTACATCGAAGACCCAAATACGGGTATCGCCATGTTCGAGTCCGCGGACATCGTGCAATACCTCGAGGAAACGTACGCGGCGTAAAAATGATTGCTTGTTTTCGATTTGATTTTGATTCTTTTGTTTTGTAATAACAACATCGCGGCGTGCCTTTATCATGTTTCATTCGCGCTACGTGCGGTCAATCATCGTTTTGAGTACATCGGCGTCGCTCCTTGCGTCACGCGCGTATACTTTAACAATTGCGATTCAATAGTTTCACCCGGTCGCGCTTGTCCCTTCAAATACGGTTCAAGCTCAGCCATGGACCAACGCGGTTTCACCGCCCATAGCGCCTTGAACCGCGCTTCGGGCTCCGTCGGTATCTCGCTCGCGATGAGCGTCGTCACAAACGCTTCCGTGGCGCGCTCAGGGCGCTCAATCAACGCTAATCCAGCTAAATATTCCTCCTTCACTTCGACATCGTGTAAATTAATCTCATTCAATGCCACGCGCCATTTGTCCATCATATCCACCAAACGCCAATTTTTGACGCCGACGCCATCGCGCAGCACGTTCATCGCCAAATAACGACACACACGTTCTTCATCGAGCGCCCACGTCGCCGTATCGCCGTCGACGAGCGTACTAAACATACTCAACGTGTTCTTTGTGACTTCAGGCGCGAAACCATCGCTCGCCATGGCGTTCACGAGCTCGTCCTCTGGAATCGCTGACGTCGGCCAACCGTTTCCGCCCACCGTCACCGCAAGCATTCCGAGCACGTGCAACCTATACGCGCCATCTACACCGCGCCACACACCATCGATATATAGCGCGTGCTCATCCTCCAAGCACCGCATGATTTCGCCAGAACTCGCTTGTACGCGCGCGTCGAGCGCTTCAAACGTAAATCCAACCGCAGACGCGTCCGCCGTGTCCATCGCCGTCTCCGCACCCTCGCCTCCGTACGCCACACTCGCGAGCATATCACGCAATCGATCTAATTTTGGCGGAATTTCCGTCAAATCTAAATGCGACGACGTCTGCGCGCGCACGACGGCGACTTTCCGTCGCTTTCGCGCTTCGGCGTCTTCGCCATCCGCGTCTTCATCCTCCCCACCGTCGCTCACCTCGTCACCCTCACCTCCGTCACCGACCAGCTCGGGACCGACAAGTAACGTTTGATTACTCGTCTCCACGCGCTTCACTTGATACGTCTTTGTCGCCGTGCACACGCACGCGATGTCATCGCCTTCGCCTTTAAACTCGATCACGCCATCAGAGTCGAGAAGCTCCTTGAGCAATTCGTCGCTCACCTCGAGCAACTCGATGTGCTGCGCCTCGAAATCGCGCGCGAAAATAATATCGAACGGCTCGTCGTCGGCGACGGTGAACTGGCCGTCGACGAACGCGCTCGGTCGAGGAGGCATGATTGTGACGCCATTCATCGCCGGGCGCCGCGCACCATGGATGGCAAGAGCTCGCGCGAAGAACGGCGGAAGCAGCGCGAGTTGGAGGAAGGGCGAAAGGTACGAACTCGTGTGCGATGGCGTGCGATGGCGTGCGAGCGCGCGCGCGCGGGAGAGACGCGCCTGGGCGCGTGGAGCCGCCGGTGTGGTTCGCGAAGAAGCTTCCAAGCGACGCGCATGGTTCGTACGCGCGGGATCGACGTTGACTGACCGACACCGACGCACGTTTCGCGTTGACAACAGGCTGGTTTAATCCCCCATGAGCTCGATGAGGATGGGAACGCGATTAACCCGCACATTCCACAATTCATGGCGAACGCGCCGTGGTACCTCAAGCAAGAAGCGCCGGGTCTGAAGCACCAAAAGGCGCCGAAAAAGGAGGAAGAAAGCCAAGAGTGGTATAAACGAGGAGTGACGACGACGAAAGCGACGAAGTTTCGTAAGGGGGCGTGCGAAAATTGCGGGGCGATGACGCATAAGAAGAAGGATTGTATGGAAAGACCGCGGAAAGTGGGCGCGAATAAGACGTCCAAGGACATCGCGGCGGATGAATATGTTCAACCGGATTTAAAACTTGGGTTTGAGAGCAAACGAGATCGCTACAATGGTTTTGATACGGATGACTACGCCAAGGTGGTCGAGCGCTACGAGGCTGCGGATGCATTGAAGCAAAAGTTGGCCAAGCAAAAGGAGCTCGAACGGGCGTTTCGCCGAGCGAATAGAAAAGAAGGTGAAGCGAGCGACGATGATGATTCCGATGACGACAGCTCGAGCGATGACGATGACGCTAAAGTTGCCGATGCTGCGGCGACTGGATTCACGAATATTAAACGTGCTGTGCGCGCACCGGGTGGCGGGGCTTCTGGAACCGTACGTAACTTGCGCTTGCGCGAAGACACGGCGAAATATTTGCGCAATCTCGACGTGGATTCGGCGTATTACGACCCCAAGACGCGCTCGATGCGTGAAAATCCAACCCCGAACGCTGACCCCGCGGATAACTTTTTCCGCGGCGACAACGCGCATAGATTGGATGGTCAAGTGGTTGAGTTTGAACGCATGAATCGTCACGCGTGGGAATCCACCGAGGCGGGGACGAGTAATATTCACATGCAAGCCGCGCCGTCGCAAGCCGAAGCGTTGTTCAAGCAATTCAAAGAAAAGAAGGAAAAGCTCGCCACACAGAATAAGGTGAGTATTATGGACAAGTATGGCGATGCGAGCGCAGGTAAGGCGCTTCCTGACGGATTAGCGCTCGGACAAACCGAGCAGTACGTGGAATACGACCGCGCGGGACGCGTCATCAAGGGCAACGAACGGCCAGTGGCGAAGAGTTGTTACGAAGAAGATGTGTATTTGCAGAATCACACATCTGTGTGGGGCTCGTTCTGGCACAGCGGCTCATGGGGTTACGCGTGCTGTAAGCAGTTGGTGAAGAATTCATATTGTACGGGCGCTCGAGGCATCGAAGCCGCGCGCGAAACAAACGACCTAATGGTGAGCAACGTAGAGAACAAGCGCGCTATGGATGAAGCGAACGCTGCGCGCGCAAAGTCATCGTTGGATGCGACGAAGAAAAGCAAAGATTTATGGGGTGGTGACGTCAAGGAAGACGTAGAACTCGATCCCAAAAAGTTGCTAGACGCGTTGAAGCGACAGGATGAGCGCGAAGCGCAAATCAAAAGTGAAAGTAAGGCTGGTAAGAACAAACGCGGGTACAACGTCACGCATGAAGAAGAGGTGACTGAAGAAGATATGGAAGCCTATCGCATGAAGAAGCGCGCATTTGAGGACCCGATGGCAAACCCAAATGTTAAAAGCGACGACGGATACGACATGGTGTGAGATCGTTCATCCTCGTCTAAAAATGTAGATTTTGTTATAGCAAATTGTTTTCTCGCAAAGCATTCCACAGCGAGAGTCTAATCAGTGCACTGATGCTCTTAAACTGAAATTTCTTCGCGCAAGCTCGCCTCCACGCCGCTCACCTTTTCAATCCAGTTGTCCAAACGTCCCGTCAACTCGGCGATTTGCGAACGGAGTAATACGCGCGGTTGCACCCAGGTGATAATCACCTTTGATTCAACTTGGTCGATGATACCTTCAATCAAGTGCACGCTCAGCGCCTTCATCAACAAGTATTCCACGCCATCAGTGTTCAATTTTGTCTTCGCCGCGATGTCGCTCAACGAAATCTCACGGTGCTCCGCCGGCAGGTGAAAGATGATTTGCAACAAGCTCAAAATTGTAATCTTCTCTCTCAATTTGCGCTCGTTTGCCACGAGTGCGGGCTGGGCATTCAACGCCGCTGCGTGCTTGACGCAAAGCTGATCGTACTCGTGCAGATCTCCTTCATTAAACGCCTTGACGACATCCATTAACCACACAAACGGACCGTCATTCAAGCTCTCCACGATCGGGTGCGCCAAGAGCTCGGCAAAATTATACACGTTTTCCCCTAACAATGCCGCCAGACACAAATCCACGCTCAACGCCGCGCGCGTCTCCATGGGCAACATCTCACACGACACGTACGCCAAGTATAACATACCAGACTTGTAAAATTCCCCGTACTGTTCGCGCACCTTGTAATACCTCGACGCGACGTAGTGAAACGCCGCGCTCACGCTAGGATCCGGTGCTCTCAACGCTTCAAGAGCCTCCTTATCCCCTTCCGTAATCGCACGCTTGACAAAATCCAAATCACCCTCGACTAACTTTAACAACGTCACGTGCGAAGAGATGTACACGTTCGGCTCGTTCGCGCCATCCCCGTGCGCTTCCACCAAGCGCGCCGTCGTCGACGTCAAAAACTCCAACGCCTCACCGCGATCGCTATACGTATCACTCACCGCCACCGCAATGTGTGCCACCTTGAGCGGATTAAACTTACGTTCGATATCAGCGACTACCTCGGCATAGAGCGCGCGAAGCGCCCCGGGCACGCTCGAGAACGATGCGTTTGAAACCACAGATTCCAACTCCAGCGTCAGCTCATGCCACAACTGTCGCTCGCACAGCGCCTTGATCGACGCGCACGCGTCGCGAACATCCTGTGGCAAACTCGTGTTCGCAATCTGCGCCGCTAAATACGCTTCACCGCGCGACGACATCGTGCTCGTGGGCGTCGACAACTGCCGATCATCATCTAAAAACAATCTTTTTCACCAGTCAACGCGGTACTTACGCACGCACGCCGTCCATGTCCCTGCGCAAGCTCGAAATTCACGTGCCCGATGAATACCGCGCAGATGTTCTCGAGGCCCTCACCACTGGCGGGGGTGGGATTGGCATGGCGACGCACGTGGGTGAGAACATCATCGTCAACGTGTGTGAAAATTGCACGGAAATTTCGGTCACGTGCACGGCATCGCGCGCGGGGGAGCTCATTCACGTCCTCACGACGTCTCTAGGCGTCGGAATCAACTATGGCACGGTTACGAGCTTGACCGCGGCATCGTTGCGGCCGAATCCGAATCAGTTGGTGAGCGAATTCGCGGCGATAAAGCGTTCGTTGGAGCAGGAAGAAAAACGTCGCGAAGCCGCCGAGGCCAAGGCGAACCCATTCAAGGCGATCAAGTTGACACACATGAATAGGAAGGCGCTAGAGAAGAGGAAATTTCAATACGTGCGCACGGCGACGGCGAAGAGCGTGGAGGAGCTGTTTAATGAAATTATCGACTTGAGCGACGACAGTTGGAATTTTTACCTGTCGGTAGTGTGCGCGAGCGTGATTAGCGGTATGGGATTGTTGACGAATTCTTCAGTCGTGGTGCTGAGCGCGATGTTGATTTCTCCGCTGATGGGACCGATTTTGTCCGCGGCGTTCGGGCTCGCGGTGCGCGATTGGTTGCTGTTTAGAGAATCCGTCCTTGCCGAGTGTCGCGCAGCGTGCGTGACCTGTGTATGTGGGTTACTCATAGGATTCGCGTTTGCGAATTATAGCATTGAGCTTGGCGATGTGGCGATTCCAACGAATGAAATGGCGTCGCGTGGGCGCTGGGGAACGTTGATATCCGGTGCTATTATTGCCGCAGCGTCTGGTGTCGTCGTGGGCACTTCCATCACAAGCGACGGGGTGAACTCGCTCGTCGGCGTCGCGATTTCTGCGTCATTGTTACCTCCGTTAGTGAACTCTGGCTTGCTCGTTGCTTTCGTCGTTCCGGGTGTCGCCGACGATTGCGGCGCCGTCGGCAACGATGCGTGCACATTGACGCCGTCGCAGTTTTTGGAAATGGCTGGCGTCAGCGCGTTGCTGTATGTCATGAATGTCGTCATCATCATGATCGTCGCTTCGATCATCTTTAGCATGCAGCGCATTGGAAGTTTAAAAGGGTTTCAAGACGCGTCGAACAAGCGATTACTGAATTTCACTCAGCGTCAAGTGCGCGACAAGTTGAAAATCGCCGTCGGCATGGATTTATGGTCCGTCGAGACGGAGGAAGCAATCGATAAAGTTCGTCGCGAGCGACTGGCAAACGATGCGCTTGCTCGACGCGCTGAAGAATTGCACAACGTTGAAAACGCCAAGCACGCCGCAGGCTTGTCGAATAAAGTCGACCAGACGAAATTACGCTCGCGGTCATTTTTTGGCGACGAGCGCGGCGACGACGACGAAAACGACGTCGTCAATAGGAACAACACCGTTGACGACGAAGACGGCGACAATTTCTCTGATGCAAAGGCTGACGAAACCGATCTCGACTCCCCGCCGATGCGTAAGCGTCCGTACAATCCAAATTACTCGGTGTTGCGTCCGTTCCCGGAGCCCGCAGGCGTCGAACGGCCGGCATTTTTAGAATCGACTGTGGCGCACAACGTCGGTCGCGCCTTCAGCGCCGCTCGTAATACCATCGTCGGCTGGCTTAATATCTAGCGTCCTACGAAAATGTCACATTATTTATAGTAGTAGTCAGTGCGTCTTAATCTCCGTCTCGTCTCTACGCGTCCCGGCTCGAGTCCCCTCCACACAACCGCACTTCACGCCACGCGTCACGCCACGCACGATGGCGCTCCGCCGCCTCACGCGCGTCGCCTTCGACGCTCTGCGCCCAATCACCGCGCGCGGCGCCTCTATCGCCGCGGCGCGCGCGCGCGGACCCGCGTTCGCGACGCCAACCGTGGGGTCTCGCGCCGCATCCTCAACCTCCTCAACCTCGGACGGCGCCGCGGACGACGGCGCCGCTAAAGACGCGGCGGCGCACGCGGACGACGACGTCGCCGCGCGGTTGTCCAACGCCGCGGCGCCGTCGACGAGCGAGCGCGACGTGCGCGTGGCGCCCGCGAGATTGACGCGCGATCGATTGTACTATCCAGGGCAGACGTACGCGCCGAGCGATTTAGCGCCCAAGACTGGGAGAAGCGCGCCCGTGGTGCACACGTCGGCGGGGAAGACGTTGAAGAATCCCATGCGTGGGAAAGTGGTGGAGGCGACGCTGATTGAGAAGGCGACGTATACGGATGCGAGGTTTTTGACGCAGTTTGTGAGCGACACGGGGAAGTTGTATCCAAAGCGTCGTTTGGGGGTGAGCGCCAAGGCGCAGCGCGCGATATCGCGCGCGACGAAGACAGCGAGGCAGATGGGAATTTTACCCTACACCGAGCGCCTGCCTCAGTTCAGAAAGGCGAGGAATCCAGATGTGTAATGGTGTTAGTTCGCGGTGGTCTTTTTTTTCTAAAATTGGACTGCGGAGGGTGTAGGCGCGGTGAGGTTCGCACTGCGTGGCGAGAGAGCGAGCGATGGTGGCGCGGAGACTTTCGGTTTTTAGGCGATCGAGTACGAGTGAATTCGCGATGACGCATGTCGGCGGTGACTCGAGCGCGCGAGCGCCAACGGATAATCCAGTCGCAAAGTATAAGCGAGCCAAGGCGGAGCTCGAAAATGTGCTCGAAAACGCTCAAAGAATGCACGTCGAACGCGACGCCTGCCGAGCAAAAATTCAGCACACACAGGCAATCATTGAACGTTTGCGTCGAGACATTGCTCGCGAGTGCCAAATCACGGCGCGCATTCGAGCCGAACGCGAAGACGTCGAACGCGAACATGCGCGACGGCGACGCGTCGAGCACGACGCGTGGATGACACGCGCCCGTCGAGCGACCAACGCATCGACCGACAGTGTCGTCGTCATCGACGCTCGCATCGCGCGCGATTACGCACGCAAACTTCGTGAAATCGACGCCATGTCGAACAAACTACGTCAACCGCTTCAACGCTAGGCTTTTTCTCTTAATACAACAACTCTCTAGATAGACACACACACATGCGCGCGCTCACCCGCCTCCACGCTGCGCCACCAACTGCAAAATCCCCCGCTCCATCGTTTTAATCGATCGCTCTATATCCACACACGCTTCTCGGCGCTCCGTCTCCGCTCGTTCCGCGTCCCGCAACCGTCTCGCCGCGACGGCTTTCGCCTCCTCCAACGTCAGCTCCGCCTTAAATCCCAACCCAACATCCACGAACACACGCCGCGCGTCGCGCACGCGCGCGTTCGCGCGTATCTCGCCTCCAATATCCACCAGCGCGTCGAACCCGCACGCCTCGGGCGCGCTCGACGCGTCCACGCGCGTCGCCAACGCATCGAGGTGCTGCAACAGCTCGCGCCACTGGGACACGTCTTCGCGCGCGTCCGCGGCGGCATCGACGCGCCTTGCTCGTTCGGGAAGCAGCGTGTGCTGAAGAAAGTGCGTGAGCTTGGGGATGTCCGTCATCGGAGGCGAGGCGCGCGCGCGAGGCGTTTGAGTGTTTGAATAAAGCGCACGCGCTGCAATGCCGTCATGCGTCACTACACGCCGATGAAGATGACGACGACGACGACGACGATGCAGACGACAATGCAGACGACGATGGCGATGCAGACGACGTGCGCGAAACGACGCGTGACGCCGACGCGCGTTCGCGGCGCGAGATGCGCGGCACGAGGGGTTGAGGGTGACGACGGTCGTGCTGACGCTGCGACATCAACGAGACGGATGTTCGCGCTCGCCACCGCCGCGCTGGGCGCGAGTCTCGCGTGGGCGACGCGCGCAGACGCGGCGTCGTCATCCACGGTATTTACTCAGACGGCGGACGGCGTGGAATTTGCGGACATTGTGCGTGGCGAGGGGAATGAGCTGTATGCCGGGGATGTCGTCGTCGTGACGTTTTCGGCTCGAGTGCTCCCGAACGAAGGCGAGCGCGACGTGAATCAGCGCAGATTGGGTGATACGTTTGATCCATTCATCGTCGGTGGTGCTGGGGCGTCGATGAGTAAGGGATTTAAGCTTGAGATTGATTCGCCGACGAACGACGCGCCGGTTGGGTGGACTCGCGCGTTTGTCGGCGACGGCGCGTCCATGCCGCCTTCGAGAATAGGCACGCGCCGCGTCGTGCGCATACCCGCAGCGTTAGCGTATGGTGACAAAGGACATCATTGTCGAGACGGTGTGCGCACGGCGTGTGAAGTTCCACCCGGGGCGACGGTGGAGATCGAATACGAGGTCTTGAGATACACGTAACGCCTCGCCAGTTCTGGGAGTTTTCAATAGCTACGACGAACGTTTTCAATAGCTACAGTATAAATAAAAATGTGTGTTCACGTATTGGCTATGACTGAGGTATTGGCTGCGCTCACGCATTCGCCAGATCGTCGGTGGTTTTCGTCGACGCATTGTTCGCAGCGGCGACGGCGGCGGCGGCTTTCTCAGCCGCCAGCCGCTTCTCTTCTTTTGCGATCATCCATTTCGGCGTCTCCACCTTTGACGTCAACGTGCAAATCGATACCGGTGCGATGCGCGCGGATTTCACCACATATAAATCATCCTCAGCGATAGAACCACCGAGCGCGACGACGTGTTCCGACGTAGACGTCGCGAGCACCTCGATGAACACGACAAAATTTGGCTTCTTCAAATCCACGACGATGTCAACATCCGAAGCCTTACATGCCTTTTCGATCGAACTCGCCACGCGCGTGCGCAACGAATCACGTTCATACAGCTTAGACGCGCCGTCGCTGTTCTTCGCCGCCGCATCCGATGGATCTTTGCCATCTTCGCTCGCGCCGCCGAACGAAGCCGAACGCGGTTCGCACCGCCGAACGCGTCTGTTATACGTCGCCGCGAACCTCGCGCCCGACGTCAAACCACCACGCGCAATCGCCTCACGAACGACGCGCGCACACGCCTCATCGAGCCCATCGTCATCATCCGGCGCAAATGTCCCTGAGCACGGATAAATCTTCTCCACGAACCGACTTCCAGACGTCGGAGCCGCGCGAACGCTCGCGACGGCTCGCGACGCCACGCGCGCCGCGTCCTCGTCACCCTCATCCCCTTGACGCAGCAACAGCAGCACGCCATGACACGGCAGCTTCGCCGCCGCCAACACGCCGCTCCCAGCCTCCGCGAGCACGCGCATGGCGTCCACAGTCGCACTCTTCTCGCGGTTAAACGCACACGTGACGATGAATCCACGCGACGATGTCCCCTTCTCGAGTAAACTTTTAAGCGCCGCGTACGCGAATCGCGGTGCGCCGCCGTCCGCAGTCTTGGCGCGCTTCGACTCGACGTGTTCCGCGTCGTCCGGCGCGTGCCGGCGCATTTGCGCCTCCGCCGCGCGCTTCACGTCGGGGTCCATCACGCGTGACCCGGCGAGGCACTTTTTGGCGCCAACACAAAAACACACGCGACACGTCGACAGTCGGCAGTCGACGACGCCGCATGCCACGTCCGGCGCTCGCGACCGCCCGCACACGACCAGCAGCGCACGACGCGCGTCACGCACGGCATCGTTCGACCATGTTTGCGCGCGCGGTGCGTCGCACGGGCGCGACGATCGTCGCCAAGCGAGTCGAATCGACGTCGCCTTGGATAAACACGATGGCGTCGAATCGCGCGTTCGTGAGCGACGCCGACGGCGAAACGACGCGCGTTGACGGCGCGAATGATGCGAGCACGTCGTATAGCACGCTTGAGAACGGCGTGCGCGCGCCGTTCGCGCCGAGCGGGGATCAGCCGACGGCGATCGAGGCGTGTACGAAGATGTTAAAGGATGAGCAGAGGCGCTTTGTGTGCCTTCGAGGTGCGACGGGGACGGGGAAAACGTTCGTCGTGGCGAATGTACTCGCGGAATTAGAACGTCCGACGTTGGTTGTGGTGCCGAATAAGACGCTGGCGGCGCAAGTGGCGCGGGAATTACGCGCGTATTTGGGCGAGACGCATCGCGTGGAGTTATTTGTGTCCCACTTCTCCGTGTACATTCCAGAGTCGTTTTCGAATAATCGGTACACGGAGAAACGAAGCGCGATTGATTCGGATTTGGATGCGTTGAGACATCGCGCGACACGGGCGTTGGTGGAGCCGGGGAAGACGCCGGTGGTGGTGGCGAGCGTGAGCTGTTTGTACGGCTTAGGCTTGCCAACGGATTACGTCGACGCGGCGCTCACCATTGAAGTCGGAGCATCGGCGTCGAAATATGGCATTGAAGGTGTAGAAGATAAGTTAAGAGATGACTTGTTGTACGAGCGCGTGATGCCGTACATGGATCTAGAACGCGGACAATTCAAGCGAAGCGCCGCACCGGATGACGAGAATTGCTTCAACGTTCAAATTTGGCCGCCGTATTTAGAAAGCGCGCTCGATATTCGCGTTCGAGGTGATGACGGGACGATTGTATCGTGTGAATCGCAAGGTGGGCGTCCGGTAGAGACCCTCACGATTTGGCCTCGCGTGCATTACATCACTCCGGCGGAACGTCTTAAGCGCGCTTTGGTTTCCATCAAAGACGAGCTTGACGAACAATGCAAAACGCTACGCACCAAAGGATGCGCCATCGAAGCCGACAGACTTGAACAACGCACCAATGCGGATCTCGCGCTTCTACGCGAGCTTGGATGGTGTCCGGGGGCGGAGCACTACAGTCGGCATTTACGCGGTGCTAAACCAGAGGAGCCACCAGTGACGCTGCTCGATTATTTTTCTTACTCGGCCGACGGCGGATCGGAAGCCCGTCGCGATTGGCTCCTCGTGGCTGATGAGTCACATGTGATGCTCCCCCAACTTCGCGCGATGCACGGAGGCGACAAAAGCCGAAAGACGGCGCTCGTCGGCGCTGGATACAGATTGCCATCCGCGCTCGACAATCGACCTCTCATGGGTGAAGAGTTTTGGCAACGCGTGCCGCAAGCGTTGTTGGTGAGCGCGACGCCAGGCGACGTCGAAACCGGCTGGGTGGGAGGTAAAGACAGTGATTCGATGGTGGATATGGTTGTGCGGCCGAGCGGCGTGTTGGATCCGCCGGTGCACGTTATTGGAAAGGAAAATCAACTCGAAGTGCTCGCACAACGCGTGAGCGAACGCGCGCTTCTGGGCGAACGCTCGCTAGTGTGCGTACTCACGAAAGCAGATACTGAAGATTTGGCCATGTATCTCAACGCTCACGGCGTTCGGGCAGATTGGGTACACTCCGAATTGACAGCGCCGCAACGCGCGGCAAAGCTGTCCAAGCTCCAAAAGGGAGAACTCGACTGTATCGTTGGCGCGCAGCTGCTTCGGGAGGGCCTCGATTTACCGTCAGTATCCCTCGTAGCAATTCTCGACGCCGATATCCCGGGTTTCATGCGAAGTGCGAGATCATTGATGCAAATGATGGGCAGAGCCGCGCGCAACAAAAACGGCGAATGCATCCTGTTTGCCGACTCCACCACCGCTGCGATGAAAGAAGCCATGGCTGAAGTCGATCGCAGACGTGTCAAACAGCACGAGTATAATGTCGCCAATAACATGGTGCCGAAGACCGCTACGCTCGGCTCAAGCACGTCAACGTTGTCGTTATTTGAAGTCATGGCGGATGAAATCGAGTCTGAGAAAGAAAAATGGGCCGTCGAACAATCTGTGGCGCTCACGTCTGATCGCGCCGATGTGGACACTGAAGCAGTTGAAAAAGCGTTACAGAGCTGGCGCAAACGACGCGAGGGTGGCCGCGTTCGGCCAGGACCAAAGCCAAGCGATGCGCTCAAACTCGCCGCCGAATTGGAAGAGGGCGAAAAGCTCAGAGCCGAAAACGTGCTCGACGCGTACGGCATCGACGCGTCGCACGTCGAACGCTTGCGTGGATTATCACGTGACATGCCAGCGAAGACGGGCGTTTATCGCTGGCTCGACGAGGCTGGGAATGTGTTGTACGTTGGCAAGGCGAAAAATTTGCGCTCGAGAACCTCACACTATTTAGCTCCGGCGTTGATTCAATCGTCACCTCGGCATCGTAAGCTACTCGCGTCGGCTCGTATGCTCGATTCAGTGCTCACACCTGGTGGCGAAGCCGATGCGCTTGCGCTCGAAGCGCGCCTGATCCAGCGCGAGCGTCCCGCCTTGAATATTTTGTTGAAGGATGCGCCAAAGCCCGAATCGGCGCGAATCGTTCTCACGTCGAAGAATGGTGTCGGACAAATATTTGTCGCGAAATTCCAAGACGAAGCGCAATCTGAGGCGTCTCGGGGAGCTCGAGTGTGGACGTTGCCCACGCGCGAGGCAGCGAACCGAATGATGGGGGTATTAGAGCGCGCGTTAGATTTACGCGGCGTATCGTTTCGCTCACGATTCGGCGAAACAGCCGCGGTTGCGCAATGGCAGTTCGTTTCCGAAGTTGCATCGCTCGTTTTAGATGCTAAATATGAAGAAGCAATTGCAATGCTCGAGGGGCGAGGAGATATTCCCGCCGCCTTGGAGATTCGCGTGTCTGCCCAGGAGGAGGCTGAACGTGGCCAAGGATCGAGAGGATCGCTCGCGGCGCTTCTTCAAGCCGACTCTGTGGCGAAACATTGGAATATGGATGTCATCGCCGCCGCAAGTAGCGGTGCCGGTGTTTGTGCGGTTAAAATCATCAAAGTCCGCGAAGGAGTCATCGTCGATGTGCTCGGTACGTCGATTGAGGTCCCAAACGCGAGCGCAGACGATGATATTGCCGATGCCACGCTCGCCGAAGCCGCGCAGATCGTCGCCGAACAAATGTATACGGGCGAGTTTGTCGAACGGCCTGATTTAGTATACATCCCTCACGCAGTTGCCGAGCCACTCAACCTACGATCAGCGTTGAAAACGCTCGGCGTAGGAGCGAAATCTGCAAAGGGAAAAGTCTTACACCACGGCGCCGCCAAGGAGGGAACGCTACTCGAAGCTCTCGCCACGATGGCACTCGAAAACGCAGACGAATCCGCGCGCATGACGGCGACAAAATCCATCGCCGCCGTACACCTACGCGATACGATCGGATTGTCCGAAATTCCGCACAGTATTGAAGGTGTGGATGTGAGCCATCTCGCCGGGACGAATGCCGTGTGCTCCTTTGTCCGATTTGAAGGCGGCTCTGCGATGCCGCTCAAACATAAGCGCTACCAATTGAGCGACGAGGTCACCCCGAGCGATGACTATGGTGGCATCGCCGAATCGATCGGCGCACGCTTGGCATCCAAAAGTGCGCTCCCAGATGTTTTCTTGATTGACGGCGGCGTCGGCCAGCTCACCGCTGCGGCGGCAGCGCTCGAGGCGCACGGCGTCGTCATTTCCAACATGATCGATGACGACAGCGATGCATCCACATCCACCACAGTAACGCCATACCCAAACTCAAATCGGCCGCAGCGCACTGTGGCCCTCGCCGCACTCGCCAAAGGTCGATCCAGCGGTGAAGAAGCGCTCTGGATCCCAACCCGCTCGACATCTGGCGCGCACGCCGTCGCCGGCGTCAAAGTCTCCGTCGCATCAAAAGACCAGTCACTCAAGCTTCTGCGTGCCGTCCGTGACAGTGCTCACGCCGTCGCGCTCGGTGCGCATCGCACGCGCCGTCGAGAAGAGCGTTTACAATCATTCACGGCTTAACATTGCGCGCAACGAGTCACAGTACGTACAATCATCGGAGACATTTAAAACGAATTCAGTTACGAGAGATGTTATGATGAGATCAGAAAGGATAAAAAACAAAACGAAGTATCTATCGGGATCAAAGAAAGTCTTTATCTTCTAGTTCGCGTATCGGAGCTGCGTGCAGCGCGGCCTCGCGGAGCTCGGCATTCGTGAAATCAATCTCGATGAGTCGATTGAATTCCGGCCATTCTCGGCGAAGCGTTCCACGATCGCCAGCGTCAAAATTGGCGCCAGTTTGCGAGTGCATGATAATCCAGGCGAAAAATGAAGACAGTAATTTGCGCTCAGGTGAACCTTCTGGGAAAAAGTAACCAAAGCGGTAAAACGAGGCGTTGACCAAGGCATCTGAGTTGAACACGCGGCTATGGCGTTCCTCCGTACGTTCCTCGGTCATATCCATCGGCCCCGCCGCGGCATCGATAGCTAGAAGAGTTGTGCATGCAATGTGGAATCGGCGCGCGAAACTCGGCGCGTCGGCATAAGGCGTAAGCGAAATGTATGCGAACGGTGTCCGAGGCTCGAGTTTCGTCTTGATTACGCCGCGGGCGTACACGCATCGGTTACCCGCGCCGCACCTGTGCGGCCGTTGTTGATCGTCATTCGGGTCTTGTTCGAACCCAAAATATGCGCGTTCTTCGCGCATCATGGTTTGGTCGATGCGTGTGCGTCGTGAAGTGTAGTATTCGTCCTTCCGAAAGAGTCTCGTGAAATGAAGCGGCGCGCTCAGCCCGCCGCGCGTTGACTTGCCGACATTTCCCATGACCCACTGTCGATGAACCAGTGTTTACGTAGTATTTAATATATGT
>Ga0255763_1000072_pt1 | contig 94795 bp, 64 predicted proteins | sample 041ome_2_FD_179963 | JGI IMG/M metagenome (GOLD analysis project Ga0255763, IMG submission 179963) | Coastal salt marsh microbial communities from the Groves Creek Marsh, Skidaway Island, Georgia - 041406US metaG (version 2) | ecosystem: Environmental > Aquatic > Marine > Intertidal zone > Salt...
CATGGTTGTACACATAGGGGAATCATCCCTCACACACCGCGTGCGATCGCGCGATCGCGCGATCGACCTCGACCTCGACCTCGACCTCGCCCGAGGGCGTCCAGTCCTCCGTTATCCACAACCGACGACGACGGTCGACGACGACTATCTGTCGACGACTCTCGACGACGACATACGTGTACGCACGCGAGGTTCGACGGACATTCATCATGCCTCTCGCGGCGCACGCGCACGCGTCCCTGTGCGGGGCGTTCAACGCCGGCGCTGGACTCTGGGCGACGACATCATCATCGCGCGCGATGCGATGCGATGGGACGACGACGAAGACCCGGGCGGGGCGCGCGCGCATGGCGGGGCGGACGACGACGAGGAGGATGACGACGACGCGCGCCGCGGTGGCTGGGGATGAGACCGAAGCCGAAGCGCGCATGCGTGAGGCGATGCAAATGGAGATCGATGCGAATATTCCCGTCGAAGCGTCGACGATGCGACAAACCTTTCCTTTGGCTGCGGTCATCGGGCAGGAGAAGATCAAGAGCGCGTTGTTGCTCGGGGGGGTGGACCCGACGTTAGGGGGGATTGCCATCTCTGGTCGACGTGGTACCGCGAAATCTATTATGGCGCGTGGTTTGCATGCGCTGTTGCCGCCGATTGAGTGCGTGAAGGATTCGTTCTGTAACGCCGACCCGACAAAGCCGAGCGAGTGGGAAGAAGGGCTCGCGGGTAAGGCGTCTCGCGACGCGAATGGTGACGTCGAGACCATCATCCGAGACGCGCCGTTCGTGCAAGTGCCGTTGGGTGTCACTGAAGATCGTTTGATTGGTACGGTTGATATCGAAGAGTCCATGAAGCAAGGGAAGACTATTTTCCAGCCCGGTTTATTGGCGCAAGCGCACCGCGGTATCTTGTACGTGGATGAAATCAACTTGTTGGATGATGGCGTCTCCAACTTGTTGCTTTCTGTCTTGGCTGAGGGTGAAAACGTTGTGGAACGTGAAGGTATTACTTTGCGCCACCCGTGCAAGCCGTTGTTGATTGCTACGTTCAACCCGGAAGAGGGTAACTTGCGCGAGCACTTGCTGGACCGCATCGCCGTGACGTTATCCGCCGACCAGATGCTCACCTTTGAAGATCGCGTCGAGGCGGTGAACCAAGCCATGGGCTTCCAAAACTCTGCCGAACAATCAGTGCAAAGCGTAGAAGAGGCTACTGAAGGCATCAAGACGTCGATTATTTTGGCTCGCGAGTGGCTCGAGGATTGCACCATCACCAAGGAACAAGTGGAATATTTGGTGCGCGAAGCCGTTCGTGGTAGAATTCAAGGTCACCGCGCCGAGTTGTTCGCTGTCAAGGCGGCCAAAGCGCTCGCTGCGCTCGATGGTCGTTCCAAGGTGAATGCGGATGATCTCAAGGAAGCCGTGCGTCTCGTCATTGTCCCGCGCTCTGATATTTTGGATAGCCCTCCGGATGATCAGCCGGATGACGATGAAATGCCGCCGCCGCCGCCACCGCCGCCGCAAGATAATGCGGAAGACGAAGATAAGGATGAAAACGAGGAGGAAGAAGAAGACACAGAAGAAGAAGAAGATGACGTCCCAGATATTCCCGAGGAGTTCATCTTTGACGCCGAAGGCGTCATCTTGGACAAGGATGTGACGCAATTCGCGCAGCAAACCAACCGCCAAGGCGGTCGCTCTGGTCGCTCGAAGAACATCATCTTCTCCAATGACCGTGGTCGTTACATCAAGCCCGTGTTACCGAAGGGTAATACCATTCGTTTGGCTGTTGACGCGACGTTGCGCGCCGCCGCGCCTTATCAAAAGGCGCGTCGCGAACGCGACCCCAATGGGGAAAAGAAGAAGGTTTACGTCGAAAAGGGTGACATGCGCGCGAAAAAGCTCGCCCGTAAGGCTGGTGCCTTGGTTATTTTCCTTGTCGATGCCTCAGGTTCGATGGCTTTGAACAGAATGAACGCCGCCAAGGGTGCGGCGTTGAGCATTTTGGAAAGCTCTTATAAGAGCCGTGATATGGTTTCCATCGTTCCGTTCCGTGGTGACGAGGCTGAAGTGCTTTTGCCTCCGTCCCGTTCTATCGCGATGGCTAGAAGCCGTCTCGATCAAATGGCGTGCGGTGGTGGCTCTCCTCTCGCGCACGGTTTGAGCGTCGCCGCTCGCGTCGGCTTGAACGCCATGTCCACTGGTGATGTTGGTCGTGTGATGATTGTTTGCCTCACCGATGGTCGCGCGAACGTGTCGATCGAGAAATCGAACGGTAACCCGGAATACTGGGGTCCGGACGCGAAGAAGGCGACGCAAGAAGAACTCAACCAGGAAGTCGCGGATATGGCTGCCAGAATCGGCGGCGCTGGGATGTCGGTTCTTGTCATTGACACTGAGAACAAGTTCCTTTCTTCTGGTACCGCCGAGGAGTTGGCGAAGAATGCCCTAGGTAAGTATTACTACTTGCCGAACGGCACGGAAAGAGAAATTGCCGCGGCGACTGCGTCGGCGATGATGGACGCGCAAAATTAAATCATGGTAATCTAGTATATGCACATTGAAATGAGTCACCTTAAAACGGTTTATTATCAAGCTATTCACATCATTTGCGCTTGACATCACGGCGACCGCGACTAGCTTTCAACTTTGCAGGTTTGCCGCGTTCCTTGTCTTTTTGCGCGGGTTTTGCAGCGCGTCGCGCCGTCGCGTATGTCACCTTCATTCGCCGGCCTCCTATGAGCTCCGTTCCATCCTTCTTCATCGCGCGCTCGAGGTCGCCATCGCTGACGAACTCAATGTGAGCGAAACCCTTAAAGTCGCCCGTATTTTTGTCTACACCTAAACGAATCTCTTTGATTTCACTGTCACTTGCAAACGCTTCACGAAGAGTGTCCTCCGTCACGGAATAATCCAAATTCGCGACGAACGCGACGTGCTGCCCCTCAATCTTACCAATTTCTTGTTTTGGCACTTCTTTCTTCGCCTTCTTTGGCTCGTATGGCTTCACCACGAGATTCATACCATCCCATTCAGTGTCGTGCCAGCGTAAAGCTTCCTTGGCAGTTTGCGCCGAAGCGAAAGTGACTATCGCAATGCCTCGGAATCGCCCAGTGTCGGCAAACGTCATGCAGTCTATACTTTCAACCGTGAGCATGTCATCGATGAATGCCTCTTCAATCTCCTCCGCTGTTTTATTGAATGGAATACCACCAACAAACACCTGTCGAGAGCGAAGCTCTAGATCTTCTTCACTCGGAGCGTCTTTGGCGTCATTCTTTTCTCCGCCGCTTTGTGGCTTTTTGGAGGCGACGTCTTCGCCGCCTTCTTCGTCTTCTGATGATGACGACGACGACGACGACGACGAATCATCAACAGTCGGATCGTAACGTTTCGTGGGGACGAAAGCATCTTTATCATCCTTCTCTTTTTTTGCCTTTTTAGCCGGCGCCTCGGCGTCCGCCGCCGGCGCCTTGTCCTTTTCCAACGCTTCACGTTCAGCCCTCTTCTTTTTCCGCGCCTCCAGCGCCTCAGCAAGCTTCTCGCGTTTATTAAGCTTCCTCTTCCTCTCCGCATTCGGTGCATCCCGCTCGGCTTGCGCGGCGCAGCACGCCAAACACGCCGAACGCGCCTTGCGCAACTGACTCGCCGGGAACGCCTCCAGCGCCTTGTCCCCGTCACAAATCTTACACCGTCGCGTCGCGCCCATCGAACCAACCATCGCCACCGCGTCATCAGCACCACCAACACTCACCTTGAACTCTCGTCTGGCCAATTTCGCCGCCCTTTTCCTCGCCGCGCGCGCCTCAGCAGTCTCCAACGGCGCCGCGGCGCGCGCCTCGACCGCCGCCGTCCCGCGCACGACATCCTCGGCGTCGTTCCCATCCACGTCTCGCACGCCGCGCGCTGATCGCCCGCGAACGCCACCGCCATCATCCCCATCGTCGTCCTCGGTGTCGGAATCCGGCTTACGCCGCGCACCGCTCGCCGCCATGACCGCGCGCGCGACGCACGACAAAGCGTCGCACAGTGACGGGGCGCGTCACACCTCGACGCCGACCGATGGCGTCGTCGATCACGTCGTCCGCGGCGATGGCGCATCGCGTCGCGTCGTCGTCGTCGTCGTCTTCGGCGCGTCGCGTCGCATCGCACCGCGGCGGCGGCGGCGGCGGCGGCGGCGTCGCGCGCGTGGTGGTTAGTCGCTGTGTGCGTGGTGTGGGTTATCCGAATCGCGGTGCGTCTCGCGCGGTGTGCGGCGGCGCGGCGCGCGCGGGGGGCGACGCGGCGCGCGCGGGGGGAGGTGCGTGTGCGGCGCGCGCGGTGGGCGTCGATCGGGGGCGAGTCGAAGGGCGTCGCGCGGGCACGGGGCGATGGGTGGCTGGGCGTCGCGGACGGGACGTCGGCGTCTCGAGCGCGGGCGGGGATGATGTGGCGACGTTGGATTCTCGGAAAGAGCTCGGGGCGCTTGTGGCGTTTTGTACTCCGTTGTTAGCGTCGAATGTGATATCGCCGTTGTTGACGATGACGGATACGGCGTTCGTGGGGCGGTGCGCGGGGGAGGCGAGCGCCACGGCGTTGGCGGCGCTCGGCGTGTCCACGCCGTTGACTGATTATTCCGTCACGCTCTTTGCGTTTATCACCGCTGGTTTAACATCAATCGTCAGCCGAGGTGTGGCGAGTGGGGAAAACGCGGATGTCATGAATGGTAAGGTGTATGGGGCGTTTTTCATGGCGTTTTTGGGGTCGTTAGCCGTGGCGACGTTGCTCTTGACGCGTACCGATTATTTACTTGGATTGTTGAATGTTTCGGGTGACGTGAAGACCATCGCGGCACAGTACACGCAAGTGCGTGGATTGGGCATGCCCGCAGCGTTCCTCACGTCCGCCGGCTACGCGACGTTGGTGGCGAGAAAGGACACGTTGAGGCCGCTGTTGTGCGTGTGTCTCGCCGCCGTGGTCAATTTTGTGGGCGATTGGTTTATGGTTTCTGTGATGAAGACAGGCGCCGTAGGCGCAGCGTGGGCCACGACCGCATCGTTGTACACAGGGCTATTTGCCATCTTGGTGCTTCTCAAGCGTCAAGGATTACTTGAGTTTCCGCCGAAACAGAATTTCAACGCCGGCGCCGGCGCTGTGGCGTGGATGCGCGCCGCGATTCCAACAAAAGAACAGCTCGCACCAGTCATGGCGTTCTTCGGACCGATAACATTTTTAGTCGCCGCGCTACTGACCATTTACACGACGCAAATTTTAGCCGCCAACGCGCTCGGAGTGACGGTATCAGCGGCGCATAGAATTGCCGCAAACTTGTTTTCATTTACGATTCTTTGCGGCGACCCGCTCATCCAAGCCGGCCAAGCATTCCTGCCCGAGCACATATTCAAGCCTAAAAAGGCAAATGCTCGGAAAATGGCGAGTATCCTATTCCAATTTGGCTTGTTCACCGCGTCGATTTCGACTACAGCGTTTGCGTTTTGCTGCTACTTTGGCGCCGCCGTCTTCACCACCGACGCCGCCGTCGTGGCCCAGCTCCACACCGTGGTTTTACCCATGTGCGCCACCGTGGTTGTGAATATTTTGTCCAAATCACTCTACGGTGTCATGGTGGCTTGCCGTGCGTTGAACTTCCTCGCCGGTCTCACGGGTGTTGGATTGCTCGGTTTCGCCGGTTCGATGGCCTACTTGAACGCCCACGTCTTCGGCCTTGCCAAGTACACATACATTTGGTGGATCACATTCGGCTACTACGGCATCGCCGTATTAGTACTGTATTGCCGCATCAAGGGCATTGGCTTCAAGGGCTTACTCGGTGATAACGACAAGATTTATGGATAATCTTCAGATTTATGTAATAATCTTCTCCCGCCAGCGTCGACATCGAAACGCAAAAGTGGATAACATAAAAGGCCCCCTCGACATCTTTTCGCATAGTGGCGCCATGTATGTATATATAAAGGTATAAACCCTCTATCAACATCGACTTATGATCACATGTGTGACTTTTGACGTCACCGCGCTGTGGGTGATTAATCACCCACGTTCTCGCGTGCGTCGTCGCCACTGCTCCGCACACCCCCAAACTCTACATACGCACGATGTCGTTCACGTTATCCTCCCGCACGACGTGCGCGCGCGCGTTCGCCCCGATCGCCGCCCGTCGCACCGCCACGCACGCCCGTCGCACCGCCCCGGTGGTGCGCGCAGCCGATGCGGCTGCGGCGCAAGTGTCGATCGACGACGTGAAGGACACCATCGGTCGCGGTTTCGTCGTGGTGGACATCCGCTCGCCGGAAGAATGGCAAGAAGGATCCAAGCGCACGTGGAAGAAGATTTGCTTGGCGGTGATGGACGAGGAAGGCAACCCCGAGCTCAACCCGTACTTCTTGAGTGAAATCAAGCACGAGTTCCCGAACACGTTGAGCCGCATCTTGTTGGTGTGCGATGATGGCACCATGCGCAGTGAAGTTGCGTTCAACAACATTTCCAAGCTTGGGTATTCGCAAGTGAAGATCATTCAAGGTGGTTCGGAAGCGTACTTTGAGAAGTTCCCGTTGACGGATGCGGATAAGCGCGTGTGGAAGATGGAACAACAAGCGGGCGATGACTTGTCTACTTTAGTCAGTGGCGTGGATATCCGTCAACCGGGTCAAAAAATGTATTAAATGCATTCTTCGTTGTACATGATGGACGAGGTGGTTTTTAAACGAGCTAAGCTAGTTAAAAAGGGCTAATACATGTAACTATTTCTATCGAATGACTTCACGCGTCGTCGCACGCGTCGCACCGCGCGCCTTCACCTCTGCGCGCCGTGATAAACGCGCTTTTTTCCGTGAGCATATCCTCATCTCTATCGTATGTTTTGTAAACGCGTACGAAATCATCATCAACGTGCGATGGAAGGGTATCGTACAGTAGTTTGCACCACAAGTCGCTCGAGCACGTCCCGAGCCTTTTTGCCGCGGCGCTCAAGCCGTACCCAAACGTCCCGAACCTGCGTTTGCCGCTGTTCCTTTCTCGCACCAAACAACACGGTGCAAGCACGAGCACATCGCATTTGTGTCCCACAAACAACTCAATCGCCCGACGAGAGAGTTCACCACACAAATGGATGCCCACCACGACGACTCGCGTGTTCGGCGCCGCGCACTCTTCGTGAACCAACGCGTCCAAATCCGAGCTGTACATATCCATCGCATGAAACGTCACCCGCTCAGTTTCGCTCTTCAAATGATCCAATTTCATTCTTGAATCGTTATCTACCATGTGCACGCGCACTGAATCAATCCCGTCGTCGTCACCGAACGCGTACCCCGCGCACGCCGAGAGCAGCCCTTTCCCCGAACACAAGTCAAACACACACAACCTCTCGCGCTCGGCGCGTTTGACACCCTTGCGCAATTCCCGACGCACGCGCCCAATCGCCGCCATGCTCTCTGTAATCTCTTTGCGCAGCGTGCGCCCTTTTGTGTTTGACCACGACGCGTAGTTGTCGTCTCGTTGCAACTTGTCGAGCAAGTTGTGCTCGAAAAGGCGCGCAAATTCGCGCAAGTGCGCGTTCGTGTGCACGCTCGAGCCGCGCAGGAGAAAGTCAATCGATCTGTACGACGCGTGTGGATCGCGTCCATCGGCGCCGGCATGGTCGGGCGACGACGACGACGTCGTTGTCGGCGCCATGCTCTGAAGTCTCGTCCTCAGTGTGCTCCACGCGGCGGCGGCGCGTGTTATTTATTCGCGCGATAGCGCACGAGCGCGCGAGAGAACGCGTGTGGATTGATTGTTGTATTCATTTTCGCACGCACCGCGCGCGATGCGTCCGCGCGCGGAGCAGAGCGAAGACGATGATGACGATGACGAAGAAGTCGTTACCGTGGTGCGCAACACGTCCTCGTCGTCGTTGACGCCGAGCGACGACGATAACGGTGCGAGTGCTCGCAGTGGTGATGTCATCACCTCGGGCGCGTGGCTCTCCAAGCGCTCGGAGAGCACGAAGACGTGGAATAATCGTTGGGTGCGCGTACGCGAAGGCGCGCTTGAGTTTTTAAAAACTCCCGGCGCGACGCGACCAACGAGTGCGGTGGCGCTCAAGGATATTACTGGATGCGTGGTGAGTTCATTGAACGTGCACGCGCAGGAGAGTCGGGCGGGATGTGGGATTTACATTGAGGTTCGAGGTTACGCTCGTGGGCTTTTTTTGTGCGCGCAAAGTCCGAGCGCGGCGAACGCGTGGGTCGCGGCGTTTCGCGACGCTCGAGCGACGACGCGGCGAAGCGGCATCGGGCCTGCGGCATCTGGAAGTAAATCTACACCCGCGACGCACGCGAATGTGCGCGTGCACGCGCTCAAGGAGAATGCGAGGAGTGGTACGCCCGGCGAGGCGAGCTCGGGACGAAACATCGAGCACTCACCCGCGGGGTCTATGGATACGCGTGGACGGATTTTGGACACTTTTGGTGCGATGGAAATGGCGCTGCAAGCAAAAGATGAATTGCTCGCGGCCGAGGTTGCGGGGAGGCAGGCCACGGAGGCTCAGTTACGCGCGGAGAGTAAGTTGAACGAGGAGTTGCATAGAAAGGTGAACGCTTTGCGCGAGCAGCTTGGTAATCGCGATAAAGAACTGATATTGGTGCGTGCAAACCTGGCGACTGAAAAAGAATTTTCCGACGAGCTTCGAGAACAACTCGACGAAGCGGTGTTGCGCGCAACGGAGCTCGAAGATACTGCTGCAGCCGCGGAGATGGAAATCGAGCGGTTGGATAGAGAGCTCGCCGATGGGCGCTCTACTCGCGAACGTATGGAAGCGGCACTCATGAGTGAGGGTGATTACTTACGCCAGCGTGAAGCAGAAGAATTTCAACGCCAGCGTCAATTAGAAACGCAGCTTGCTGACGCTAGAAGAGCCATGGAGGAGATGACCGTAAGTCACGAGAGAGAGCTCGCCGAAGTGCGCCGGCGAGCGTCGCACGCGCAATCCGTTGCGAGCGCCACAGAGCAAGAGCTTTTGCTCAGCCGAGATCGATTGCTCAGTGAACTGGCTCGAATGCGCCGTGAAGGATACGAAACGGCGCTGACATCACCGACAGCACCGCCCCGGACGCCGTCGCGCACGCTCTCGATGCCGACGACGCCTTCAAGACTCGGTCAAGTGACGCCAAGGCGGGTGACGTTTAAGGATTCTCCATCCTTGCGACGCGAGCATAGGGTACGCGAGTCGTCACCATCTACACCGCGCTCGATCGCACTGCATCCCGAGCCAGAAGGTACGCCCCAACGGACGCGTCGCACGCTCTTTGAGCGCTCGACGCGTTCGCCTGGGCGACATTTGGAGGCAAACACCGTGATTGAAAGACTCGATTCGCCAGGCACACACGGATGCCGAGTCCAATAGGTAGTGCTAGTTATATGTATTCTATTGTTACAATGTATAGTCCTTTACTCTGTTAGGTCTTCTGAGATGGTGCGTGCGGTTATTATGTCCACGTGTTTGCTACAGTACCGGCGGTTCATCAAAAAATATACTCACGTGGATTTTAATCCCCCTTCTTCGTCTCCTCCTTCTTTTTGGGTTCGCGGAATAAGTCAAGCAATCCATCAATAAGAAGCGTAGTCCAGTACAGCTGAAGCACATTGAAGAATAAATTTGCAGCCAGAAAACCGACCGTCATTTTTGGATACAACGCCGAGCCGTCACTCAACACGCTCCACGAGTCTTTCCAAAGCGTGATCGAATATTTGATGAAATAAACATCTCTGACTGCGATAAATGACAAGCCAAACATGACTTTGAATGCCAAGTCCATCCCCGGTCGTGCGCGTTGCATTTCTGGGTAAAACTTTGCGGAGTCGACGTACACCAGTGGCAACGACGAAACCTCTGTGACGCCCAAAAAGTAAATTCCATAGTACTGCACAAACCCAATGTGCAAACCAATAGCGCACAACGTCGCAGCGAGGGCGTGATGGGCGAGCATCTCGGGTGAATTCAGCTCTTTACGATTCAAGCTGATTAAAAAATCCCAGAGCTGAAAGGCGAGGTTCACCAAAATCATGCGTCGTCCACTCTCGGGCGCCGCCTTGTACAGACGATCAAAGGGCGTGTCGTATCCGGTCGTAACGTCGTTTAACCACGCATTCGTGCCGACGTAGGCGCAGAACGCTAAAGGTAAAAGGCACGTGAGTTCAAAACTCATCAAGAATGGGTCGCGCTTGACGTGCGCGGGCGCAAAGGTCGCGAGCACGACCTTGTTTAAGAACCAGAACGTGAACGACAAAAAGACCATGACATTGGAGATGAACTTTACATCCTCCACGGTGATCCCGGGGAGCGGGAGTGCGCTCATGGTGGGGGCGGATTGTGGCGCGCGCGGACGTGCGGGCGTGTTGTTTTGCTTTTTGCGAGTGATGTTTGCACGCCTATAGTTCTACTGTTTCATGTGTAAGTTCTCATGCGCGTTGCGTGCGCATGACATCCGTGACAAATTTGTCGATATTTTCATATCCAATTAACGTCACGGCGCCTTCGGCGAGCTCAAAGCAATATCCTTGCGATGGGTCGTCGTGCGCGGCGCGTTCGCGCAAGAATACTCGTCTCTTCACCAAATGGCCTAAAAGTTCTTGTACGTCGCCAAATTTCGGATGATGTTCATCCTTGTTAATGCCGAGCTTGGAGAGTTGTTCGAATAATGCGTCTTCGCGAATGCAGCCGCTCGCGATTTGCACGAGCGCTGAGACCACCATGGCGAGCGCGCGTTCGGGCAAATCCTCCGCCTTGTCCACATACTTTCGACGCATTTGCGCAGGCAACACGCTGCGCAACGCGTAGCACTTTACCGGCGCCGCGCTCGCCGCCTCAACCGTCTTCGGTTGCTTGCGATTACGACTTTGCGCCTTGGAACACTCCACCATTTCAAAGCCGAAAATTTCCAAAAATCGCTTCTGCGCCAACGCCACGATATACGACCCCCCGCGCGATTTCCCCCCCGCACCTCCAGCCGCGGCGATGCACTCCCCAATCTTCGTTCTCGTCACCGGCGCACCGTTCTCCTTATGCGTCATGAACAGCATAAACCGCATCACTTCAGCCACGAGCCGGTCCACCTCCTCGCGAGACATCTTCCCGCCCTCCAACGCCTCCTGCGCCTCCGCCCGTTGCGTGTACTGCGTCGACAACTCCCCGACATCGGCATCACGAACGCCCACGTACGAACCGTTCGCACCGCGCTCGCCCCCTGCCTCGTCGTCATCCTCGTCACGCGCGGCGTCGTCCTCCACATCCACCGCACCGTCGGCGACATCACCATCACCATCATCATCCGCCGCGTTATCGTCGCCTTCACGCGCGATCGTCGACCCCTTACGCTTCGATGCGCGCTTCGCCGTTGCCGCCATGATTAACCTTCGCACCCCGAACGTCTCTGTCGTCTCCGTCGTCGTCGTCGTCGCGCACTGCCGCGCGTCGTCGGCGTGGCGTTTTTCAAATCAACGCACCTGTTGACAGAAGAAATAATGTACCCAGGGTACACACACACCGACATGTACCCCGGTACACACACATGGTGCACCAACCGCGCGATCGTCGCCCGCGTTCGCCGCCAGTGCGCCCACGCGAGGTGACGTTGACGAGTGCGCGCGCATCGATGATGTCGAACACGATGCGTAAGACGTTCGCGAGAGCGGTGTCGAGCGTGACGAGCGCGAGCGCGAGCGTGAGTGCGGTGAGACACGCGTCGATGGCGATTGCGGCGCAATCGCAATGCTACGCGGCGGGGTTGCGTCGCGCGGCTGCGGTGGGGACGCAATGGCGTCGGTCGTTGGCGTATGATATTAATTCGCGTTCGAAGCCGCACTTGAATGTGGGCACGATCGGGCACGTTGATCATGGGAAGACGACGTTGACGGCGGCGATCACAAAGGTTATGGCGGAAATCGGCGGCGCGACGGAGATCGCGTTTGATCAGATCGACAAGGCGCCGGAGGAGAAGGCGAGAGGGATTACGATTTCGACGTCTCATGTGGAGTATGAAACGGCGACGAGACATTACGCGCACGTTGATTGCCCGGGGCATGCGGATTATGTGAAGAATATGATCACGGGTGCGGCGCAAATGGATGGCGGTATCCTCGTCGTCAGCGCCGCGGATGGTCCTATGCCGCAAACGCGTGAGCACATCTTGCTCGCGAGACAAGTTGGTGTGCCGTCACTGGTTGTGTTTTTAAACAAGATTGACATGGTCGATGATGAAGAGCTCGTGGAGTTGGTTGAGATGGAACTTCGCGAGTTGTTGAGCTTTTACAAATTTCCGGGTGACGACATTCCAATCATTAAGGGTTCGGCTTTGCACGCGTTAAAGGGTACGGAACCGGCAATTGGTAAGGAAAAAATTGTTGAACTCATGGCGGCGATCGATTCGTACATTCCTGAGCCCGCGCGCGCGCTTGACAAGCCCTTCTCCATGCCGGTGGAGGACGTTTTTAGCATTCAAGGACGAGGTACGGTGGCCACTGGGCGCATCGAACAAGGCGTGATCCGCACCGGTGACGACGTGGATATTGTGGGTATTCAAGCCACGAAAAAGTCCACCGTCACTGGTGTTGAAATGTTCAAGAAGACGTTGAACGAAGGCCAAGCTGGGGACAACTGCGGGTTGTTGCTTCGCGGCTTGAAGCGCGATGAGATTTTGCGCGGTCAAGTGTTGTGCAAGCCTGGTTCGATCAAGCCGCACGCCAAGTTCGAAGCGGAGATTTACGTCTTGAAGAAGGATGAAGGAGGCCGTCACACCCCGTTCTTCTCCAACTACCGTCCGCAGTTCTTCATGCGCACGGCAGATATCACCGGTAACATTACCCTTCCGGAGGGCACCGAAATGGTCATGCCCGGCGATAACGTCACCGCGGTGTTTGAACTCATTCACCCAGTGGCCATGGAACCGGGTTTGCGTTTCGCCCTTCGCGAAGGCGGGCGTACTGTCGGCGCGGGTGTCGTCGCTAAGGTGCTCGATTAAACAAATCAATTAGAAATTTTAATATGCCATCACATCGTGGTCAATACGCTACGCGCGCGTTCCGTCGTTTTCTCGTCGACGCGAACCATACATCGATAATCATCAGCGAAGTCTTCTGCATATCGATTAGAACCATCCACGCTTCTTATCCTTTTCTTGCTGCGCGTCAAGCATTTGTTGCTTCAATTTTTCCCGAGGAGACATCGCCGACTTCCCGCCCTTCGCCGCGGCTTCCCGCTTGGCTCGAAACGCCTCCTTGTTGGCCTTTTTCTGCGCCAACACCGACGCCCCACCTTGCGCCTTGAACCGATTCTTCCCAACGTTACACGTCGGGCATCGGTACGAGTTCGGAAGCTTCTTAAAATCCCCTCCGCGGTACACGTACCCGCAATCAATGCACAAATACGGCGTCATATCCACCGCCCCACCCCCACCGCCGCGCGTGGCGCCACCAAAGTTAAAGAACGCCTCGGTCGTCACCGCCTCACCGCGTCCGCGTCGTCGTCGCGTCGTCGTCGTCGTCGTTAACGTCGTCGTTAACCTCGTCGTCGCGCGAACGCCACCATCCACGCGGCCGCGTCCAGGAGAAAACGCCGCCCGCATCGTCATCGCCATCGTCATCCCCATCGTCATCGTCAATCAATCAATCACGCAATCAATCACTCGCGCGCGCACCGAGCCACGGAATGCCGTCCACGCCGCTTTTAGCGCGCGCGGGGTCGTCCATTTCGAGGGCCCCATCGCGTGTCCGTCCGTCCGTCCGGTCGGCGTCCAACCGACCACAAAAACATCCATCGCGACGGCGCGGTCGACGACGACGACGACACCCTGTGTGTGTGTCTGTGTCTGTGTCGCCCGCGACCTTTCGTGCGCGCGCGCGCGTACTCGAGCGATGGATGCGCCCATGTGCGTGCGCGCGTGCGACGATACACGACGATACACGACGAGTACACGCCGAATGTCCGAGCATGGTATATACTCTCGCTTGAGGGTGTCGATCGATCGATCGATCGAGCGGTCGATCGAACCCATGGATGTCGACATCGATCGAGCGGTCGATCGATCGATCGAACCCATGGATGGGTCGATCGATCGACGACGACGCATGGACTGACCTAGCGCCGCCGTCCCGTCGTCGTCGATGGATCGATCGAGCGATCGGATGCATGGATCGATCGTCGCGCGTCAGACGACGACCGCGCGTACGTACGTGTGATCGACGAACGACGCCCGCTCGTCTTTGTACGTCGAGCCCGAGTGTCGAGTACAGCAGACAGAGGACGATGATGGCGCGGGCGACGATGGCGGCGATCGCGACGCCCGCCGCCGGGAAGTTTGAAAAGCGGCGCGCGTCGATGGCGTCGTCGTCGTCGTCGTCGTCGCAAGCGGCGGTTGGGGCGTCGAAGGCGGTGAGCGTGCGCGCAGCGGTTCGGTGTGGGGCGCAACGTGCTCGCGGTGTGATGCCGGTGATGGCGGTATCGACGACGAGACAGTCGACGACGACGGCGATGAGACAGTCGACGAAGACGTCGCGCGAGGCGATCGTCGCGCGCGCGGGGGGAGGCGCGGTTGAGATCAACCCGAACGATCCTCCTGAAGAAGAAGTGTTCGATATGACTCAAGATGGGCAAAAGCGTCGTTGGGGCATGGTGATTGCGCTGTTTGTTGCGTTCGTTTTGTGCAACTTGGACAAGGTTAACATGAGCGTAGCCATCGTGCCGATGGCGCAAGAGCTCGGGTGGACGACTACGCAAAAGGGTCTCGTTGGTGCGTATTTTGTTTTGTGTGTCGCGCGAATTATTGTGCGTTGAGCGCAAGATGATGATGATGTGTTTTCGCGTGACTGACGACGTCGATGGTTTTTGTTTTGTGTTGTTCTCGCGCAGCCTCTGCGTTTTTCTGGGGTTATTCGTTTACGCAAATCCCGGGTGGTTGGTTAGCGAGCAAGTACGGCGGTAAAGTTGTATTGTTCTGGGGTGTGATGTTGTGGTCGTTCGGTACCTTGATCGCCCCGATGTGCGCGGCTTTGGGGATGCCCGCGCTTTTGGCTTCCCGATTCTTGGTCGGTCTCGGCGAAGGTGTCGCGCCCTCTGCGGCGACTGGCGTGTTGGCTAAGGGCGTTCCGCCGTCTCAACGCTCCAAGGCGGTCACCACCGCGTTTGGCGGTCTTGACGTCGGCTCTTTGCTCGGTTTGTTGATCGCGCCGCCGATCATCTTCCGTTTGGGCGGCTGGCCCGCCGTCTTTTACCTCTTTGGCGCTCTCGGTTTCATCTGGGGCGCGTGGTGGTTGATGAAGTTTATGAACGATTCCAGCACCGACATGAAGGAAGAAGCCGTTGTTGGCGGTAAGAAAGCCTTGAGCATCCCGTGGGGTGCGTTCATCCGCAACAAGCAATTCTGGGCGTTGACTGTGGCTCACTTTACGTGGAACTACTTCTCTTACGGTTTGCTCGCGTGGTTGCCGTCCTTCTTGGCTGACGCCATGAACGTGACGTTGTCCAAGTCGTCTTTCCTTTCCATCCTTCCGTACTTGTCCACTGTCGTTGTTACTGCTTTGATTGCGCCGCTCGCTGGTGAACTCGAATCCAAGAAGGTTTTGACGCGCACGCAAATCCGCAAGTTCTCGCAAACCATTTGCTTTGGCGGCGGCGCCGTCATGCTCACCGCCATCGGTATGATTGTGAACTCTACTCCGGCTGCCGCAGTCACCAACCAAACCATCGCCGCAGTTGTTGGCCTCCTTTCCGTTACTTTCGGTATGGCTGCTTTCATCCGCACTGGTTTGTTCTGCGGCCACCAAGATCTTTCCCCGAAGTACGCCTCCATCATGTTGGGCGTGACGAACACCGCCGCGGCCATCGCGTCGACGCTCTCCACGTTCTTCACCGGTTACTTCTTGTCTAAGACTGGTGGCAACTGGGCGTACTCCTTGTTCTTCCCGATTGCTGCTTTGCAAATCGTTTCCGTGTTCGTCTTCCTCGTCTGGAAGTCCGACCCGGTGGATTTTGACAAGGCGAAGACGGCGTAAACGTTCGTTGTCATCGAGGGAAGTTTCTTAAATCGTAAAACACTTTGGATTCTTTTGGGTAGCAGGCGACATTTTGTTCGCACCAGTGGGTGCAACTTAGCACGCGTCTTTGATTCGATTGATTGCAATCAAATTCCCGTTAACTTATTTTAAAATACTTTGCCCGCGCGCGTTCAATTCCAACGTCGAGACACGCGACAACACCGCACCAGCGAAAAACTCCATTATTTTACGTTTATCGTGTACTACGTGGTATGCATGTGCGCTTGTGTTTTCGTTAGTTTGTGCGAACAGGAAGGAGTTGGTGATAAAAAATAAATTTATAGATAAATGTCTCCTCGTATTTACCGGTTTAGTCTTCGTTCGTACGTTCGATAAGACCTCTACTACGGCTATTAATGGCGAACCAGTTGTATGGACAACGCTTAAGCGCCGCCGGCAGCCTTGGCCGCAGCCTTGGCCTTGTTCTTCTCGTTCTTGAGGTAGAAGGTGTAGACCGTGGAAACCAACACGGCCAAGAAACCCGCGATGTACTTCCAGTTGAGTTCCTTGGGGAAGAGCATGAAGGAAATCACGATGGAGAGCACCTTGCGCAAAGACTTGACAATCTCAGCCTCGGTGGCACCGAAGTACTTGATGAGGGAGAGGATGAAAGACACGGAAGAGTAGCCCATGACAGAGAAGGCCATGATCATCGGCACAACTTGCGGGTTGGCTTGGGAGAACGCGAGGGCCGGCGCGAGACCGCCAGACGCGATGAGCGGAACCAAACCGTACGCGGTGCCAATCAACGACGCGTAGCAGAGCACTTCTTGCGTCGTGGACGGGGTTTCACAACGGAAGAAGTTCTTTTCTTCAAAGTTGGCGCAAATGGCGTCAACGCAGAGCGCACCAGCGATGAGAATGACACCAATCGGCGCGAAAGCCGGAGAGGAGGCGACATCGCCGAGGGTGAAGAGCACGATACCCGCGACCAAAATGGCGGCGGACAACCATTCCTTCCAGTTGTACTTCTTACCGACGATCAACACGGAGAAGGCCATGACGGGAATGATCTTCGCAGACTTGAACACGATACGCGTGGCGTAGTTCAAGTAAGACAACGCGTAGTTGGTCATCGCCATACCCCCGTACGTGTAAATGGAAAGAATACCGTAGTTCTTCCAAGAACCCTTACGAGAATCGTTGGTGAGCTTCATCTCGAGCGCACCGCACAAAAAGTACGTGAACGTGGTCAAAACAGTCATCCACGCCGAGAACTTAAAGCCCGGGATGCGGAACACGCCTTCTTGAAGCGCAGCGAAACCAAGCGCCGAACCCAACGAACCGGCGGCCAAGATCAAAAACGACAAGCCTTCGGATTCCGGCAAGTTCAAACCGAAAACCTTCTTTTGCTCACCCGGCGCCGCCTTGGCGACACCACCAGCCTTACTATTGTTCGCACGCAAATCACATTCGTCAGTCTCTTATCATCATCGGTACGCGAAACTCAAGTCAAAACGTACGCGCGAAACGCCCCCGTGCGCGCGCGCGCGAGGGTTTCCCTCAAAAAGCGCACATTCCGCGATCACATCGTCACCGTCATCAATCCAACAATCCCGTCGTCCTCGCGCCGTCCTCGCGCCGTCCACGCATCACATCGCACACGCAATCGCATCACATCGCCTATACGCACACAACCAAGGATGCCGCGCGAGACTTGGTCGTCGTCGCGCGCGCCATCGTCGTCGCGAGCCCGATCGCGCCGCCGTGCGCGCCCGCGAACGCCGCGCTCGCGCGCGCGTTCATCGGCTTCACCGTCGCCGCGCCGCTCGTCGCGCGTCTCGAGCTCGTCGACGCGATCGATCGCGTCGTCACCGCGCGGGTGTTCGTTATCGTCGTCGCGTACATGGAATCAATCAATGGCGCGCGCGAATGTGGAATCGATCGATCGGTCGAGCGATTGTGACGTCGCTTTCGTCGTCGCGCGGCGGCGCGCGCGCGCCCGTAAGCGTGGTAACGCTTTCCCACACACGCGGGTGTTTTGTTCGGACACATGGCATGGCATGGCATGGGCGGTGTGCCGCTGGTGTGTCTAAGGTTTGTGTAGTGTGGGGTGTGCGAAGACCATGTCGATGTGGGGGGAGGGTATATATGGTATGCGTCGGACGTATGGTACGTATACGGTGCGTGTGATGCCTGTGTGTGTTGTTTTATGTGTGCGTGCGTTGCCCGTGGTCGCGGGGCTCGCGCACGGTGACGACGGTCGCGAGTTCGCGACGCGAGGGGCGAGGGGTGATGTCGGCGCCCGGGCCATCGATGACGACACCGCACGCGTCGTCGTCGTCGTCGCCGCCGCCGTATGTGGATTTAGTGCTGAAGAGCGCGCAAATAGAGACGCGCGCGGATGTTCGCGTGCGCTTCGATGCGCGAGAAACCGTGCGCGCGCTCAAGGCGCACATTGAAACCGTCTACGGCGACGTCGAGGAGACACGGGGAGAACGTGGAAGCGCGTGTCGTGATCGCACTCGTCGTCGCGTTGTCGTCGATAGCGCGTCGCAGGTGTTGATTTATAGCGGCAAGGTGTTGAAAGATGACGACGTGTTGGGGGAGGTGTTGGCGCGCGCCGAGGCGAGCGCGCGGGCGTACGATGCGGATAATGCGTCGTCGCCGACAGTAGGGACAGAGACGATGAAGATGGAGTATGTGTTGCATTTGATGGTGCGTACGCGACGGGTGGCGTCGATGAATGGGTTGAATTTGTTGGATGACGAAGGCGAGCGCGAGACACGGGAGGTTGGACGAGACGACGAGACGGCGGGGCTTGAGCGAGAACCCGTGGCACCGGTGCCGGTGCGTCGTGATTCGGCGTCTATGAGTGAAGGACACACCACGACGAGTGCGTTTGAGGCGGTGCGTTCGCCGCGCGATGGAGGGATGGCGACCCCTACGGCGAGGCGCGTGTTTGCGCCGTCGACGCCGTCGATGCCTGAGTTTGAAGGTGACGTGCGTCACGACTTTTCCTCGCGAGGGGCGGTGACGTTAGCGGCGTCGCCGCATTTGAATGCGATGTATCACGCAGCCTATCACGCGGCGTATGCATCGTTGTCGCCGAATAATGCGTTCGCGGCGCCGGGACCGCCGCCGATGAGCGCGCACACGCTCGGCGGCCAATTCTTAAACGTACAAACCCCACCGCATGTCGCACAGTTTGGCACCCCAGGGTCATGGACGCAAACAGATCATCGCGCAAACGCTCAGAATCTCGCGCAGGCACAGAACGCACACGCGAATCATCCAGATTTGCCAGCCGGATTGAACATTCCGCCGGGAGCGCGCGTGCGCGTGATTCACATTCGCATCGATTTGAAGCTCATTTTCAAGTTGTCGATGATGGTGTTCTTCTTATCGCAAGATGCCTCAACAGCTAAATTCATCATGTACATTTTGGCGGCGATTTTGGTGTATCTGCAGCAAACGGGAGCGCTCGCGGTAATTGCGAGATGGCTCACTGGAAACGACGCCGTCGGTCGAGGCGGTGAGGCGGGCGCGAATAACGGTGGGGCGAATCGAAATAACTTCGGAGATATGAATGGCATCCGAAACGGCGATGGCAACGATGAGTTCTTCAACAACCGAGGCTACGTCCCTCCAGCGCGCGCGACGCACGCCTGGGGACATCGCGAAATGCCGCAGTCCTTGTTTGGTGAAGTAAAAATTCTCCTGTATAGCTTTTTGGCGTCAATCTTTCCGAGCTGGCTTCCGCCGCGACTTCACGAAGCACGCCGCGCGCACCAAGATTGAATTCATTTTAGCGTCACACATACTCGCGCACGCGCGTGTGTTAACACTTGTAAAAAATTAAACATGTTTGGTTGGTAGTGACGTCGGAGTGGCGTTACAACTCAAAGAATTCGCTAAAATTACTAGTTTTCATGCGCATGTTTTCCGTCTACACGTCCGACTTGCGCACTGTTGAATGCGTGCTTGGCTCTTGAGCGAGGAGAATACGACTCCAGCGTGAGTTGAGAATCCTCGCGGTGCATGACGTTCAGCGCGGCGTCGGAGTGTTGCGGCGGAGCACGTTCAACCCCGCGAGCGCTCATATACTTCTCGTACGCGTACCAAGCGACGCCTGCCGAATTGAACACAATTCCACTTAAATTCGTCGCACTCGTGTGTACCTTGAAGGCAAATAATCCAGCGATGCCTTGTACGATGCTCTTCGTTCGCCCCACGACGGATGTCGTCAACGCTTCGTTCAACTGCGTGCATAAATACGTGGCGTAATTCAAGACGAACGCCGACGAACAACTCAATAAAAATGCAAATAAAAAACCAACTCGAGAGAGATGCTCGTACTGAAACACGCGATGGTGTTCGCCAAAGGCAAATACTACGCACATGCTCAGAGGTGCGCTCCACAATGAGTTGTACAATAACAACGTAAACGAATCGAGTTGCAACTCGTCGCCAATTTTTCCCACTAAAACAACATACATCGCCGTCGTCGCCGCGGACATCAAAGCCACTATATATCCGAGTAGAGTAAACTCTAAATCCCCCACCCCAGCGAGCACGCCGCCGAGCGTGGTTAAAAACACCGCCGCTTGCACGCGACCGCTCGCAACCTTACCCAACAACCCGTAGTCTAACAACATCACAAACGGCGTCGTCGCCGACTTCAACACTCCATACATTGGGATATTCACCAACGACAACGCCGTCATGTCCAGCACCAACTTGAGCTGAAACACCGCGCTCACGATAAACACGCGCTTAAACGCCGCTCGCGAAAACTTCTCCCCGCGTCGCTTCACCACTCCCACGCGCTCGAGCGTGAGTATCGCCGCCACCGTAAACAACGTCTGCGCCGTCACGAGCGACGCTGGAAACTTAAATCTCCACACCGCAAACAGCGCCTTGTTCAAAAACACCGTCAGCACCGAACACGAGCCGTAAAACAACGCCGCGAGCGCACCCGCGCGTTGCCGCGCGTATCGCTTGGACGACGCTCCAGCGCCCGCGTGCGACGCCGCGAGCGCGGGCGCGGCGTTCGGCATCGCGCGTACACCTCACGCAACGCCTGATCGACCTCGTCGCGCGTGCCCGGGGCGATCTCACGTGCGTCACGCGCGTCGCGGTGTGCGGAACGCCGGCGCGCAAAGTTCCGACACACCATGACGCGCGCGGCGCAGTGCGCGCGACGCGCGTGGCGCGGTGCGTTCGATGGCGCGGCGCATCGCGCGCGTGCGATTCTCGCGCCACTAACGACGACGACGACGACGACAGCGACGACGGCGACGGCGCGACCGCGAAGCGCGACAGAGTTGACGTTGATGCTGGGTCGACCCTTCTTGACGTCAGCCACGCGAACGACGCGTGCGCCAATCACCGCGAGCGTCTCGCGCGCGGCGCCTCGCGAGCATGCGTCGTTCTCGTCCTCGTCCGTGGCGTCGCACGGCGCCAAGGTTGTGGATCCCGACACGGAGCCGGTGAGGGATCACGATTTGCAAATTGCGCACACGCGCACGCACGTGACGAAAAAGTTGTGGCGCGAACGTTTGCGTAAAGCCGAGAGCGGTAAAGGCGCGACTAAATTGAGCGAAAAACTTTTGCCTAAAACGCCGCAAACGAGCACGGCGGTGTATGACTTTCAAAAGGATGAGGAAATGCGAGAAATGTACAAGTCGCACGGTACGGATGCCGTGCGCATGGGTCGAATTTTAGAGGATTTGGACTCGTTGGCGGGGAATATCGCATTCTTTCACGCGGATGATGGCGATGATTTAACGAAAACTCCGCAGTTGGTGACGGCGAGTGTGGATAGAGTTCGGTTAAATCGGCCTTTGTCGCTTGAGCGGTCGGTGGTGATACGAGGCGAGGTGGCGTTTGTCGGCCGGTCGTCCATGGTGATTCGCATGGAGGCGGATGAAGAACAGGGCACGCGGGACGACGAGTTAATTGGGAGTAACATTCCAGCGCTTACGGCAGATTTTACTTTTGTCGCGCGGGATCCCGAAACGAATGAGTCGTGGCCGGTGAATCCATTGATTTGCGAAACGCGCGCGCAAACTGCGAGGTTTGAGGATATTCAAGCGTCAATCGTGCGCAAGCGCTTGCGACATAAAAAAGGCGATGGCGTGTTAAACGACGAATTAATCGCTCACCGAAAGAAGTGGGTGCACGACATTAGAGAACGTGCGAGGTTAAATCAAGAAATGCCTGCACTCACGGCTGGATTTCAGGAAGTTTTAACGTCGCAAACCGTGGCGGAAAATATGTTTGTCGCGCAGCCGCAGCAACGCAACCTGTCGGGACGCGTGTTTGGGGGATTTTTACTTCGTCGCGCCTATGAGCTCGCGTTTGCAAACTGTCAATTGTTCTCGGGTGGACATCCGGTGTTCGTGGAAATGTCCGATATTGACTTCAAGCTCCCGGTAAACATTGGTGATTTGATTCGATTCAAATGCAAGGTGTTGCACACCGTCAACACGGAGGAGGCGCGATGCGGTAAACCGAGCGTGTATTTAGAAGTTCGAGCCATCGTCACAAATCCGCACAAGGTCACGTCGGCGGAGGCGAACACGTTCATGTTTAAGTTTAATGTGACTGGATTCGAAAACGAGAATGGTGAAATCGAGGATGTGCGCCTGAAACGCGTGTTGCCGACGTCCACCGAAGAAGGCTTGTTGATTTGGGACAAGTGTATTCGTCAACGCTTGTGCGATGACGCAGATTTCGACAAGCGCAACGGCTTGGGGAACTTTGTGTGAGAGCAGCGCTATGATTTATTATTACTAGTTGGTGATAGAGGCTGAATGTTGTTGTATCTAAAGCGAACAGATTAGTTATTGTCTTGTTTGTTGTTACCGCGTCGCCTCGATGGGTCGCGTCGACGACACCCTCGAGAGTGCAAAACACCACATAACGCGCCATGGTTGTTCGTCGCACGTCCACAGGGGCATCGCTCCCGGGCGAAGCCGACCAGTCCCAACGCGGCGTGTTCTCATCGCTCAGACGCGTCGACATGTACAAGCGGCTTCCATCCGACATTCTTTGTGGAGAAGGCACACTGGCTGGGGGCATGTTGACCATTTGCACCGTATGCGTCTTTGCCGCGCTCTTGTTTCTGCAAATTACATCGCTGTTCGCCACGACGCTGCGCACGGATATCATTGTCGACCACACTCCCGGCGATGGCACGTTTCAAGTCAATGTTCAGATTGATTTTCCATTTGTGAGCTGCGATTGGCTGTCCGTCACCGTGACGGATGCGCTCGGCGCTCGCGCGTTCAACATTTCTGGCGAAAACCTGTACAAGCACCCGATGAATGGCCCATTAAAGTGGATGGGAATAGAACACGCCGCACCGAGCGTCGTGGCTTCGCGCCAAGAACAGTACGGGGTGTCGACGGATTTTGATCACTATGGCCGCAAGCAAATTTCCTACGAAATCATCGGAGAGGACATGTTCGAACGCATGGTTAGCGTGCATCAAGCAGGCGCGCTTCTTGTCAACTTCCACGCACCCTGGTGCTCGCATTGTCAAAAATTCGCTCCAGTATTCGAACACGCAGCAGAAATGGTGCGAGCTGACGCGCGAAGACAAGGAAAATCTCGATTAAGTTGCGGTCTCGCCACGGTGGATTGTACGCTCGCCGAAAACGAGCATCTCTGCGGAAAGCTGCGAATCCAAGCGTACCCGACAGTTCGCGTCTATCGTGCTGGTAGGTTACATCCATCCAAAGAAACGCGCGTGAGTGTCGACGACATGCACGCGGAGAGCGAATCGTTTCAATTCGAAATGTACCACGGTCCCCGAACCGCGGAAGCGTTGGCGTCGTTTACGATGTCATTGCTCGAAGAAATTGAGGCAAATGAGCGTGACGCTGACGAGGCTAGCGGCGACAAGACGCGCGCGAAGCGAAAAGGCGTTATACTAGGTCATGATTTCGACGGCGATGGTTTGCATGATAGCAAAATAACCACCCCAGGGTGCTCCATTAATGGTTCGTTCAAGATTTCAAACGTCCCCGGAGCGTTTTACTTTGTGCCAAGTTCGAGGGCGCACACCATCGCCGACGCCGACATGTCGCACGTCATTAAGCATCTATCTTTTGGTGCACATGTCCCAGGTAGACCAAGTTACATCCCGAGACATCTCAGGCGAGCGTATTCAATCATTCCGTCTGACATGGGTGGTCGCTTCGCCGCGAAAAACGCCGCCCTTACCGAATTCATCGCCGACGACGAGCGCAGCACCGTGTTCGAGCACTACATGAAAGTGATTCCTCGCAGATACGTGCCGATTGACGAGGGCGATGCGATGCGCGTATACGAGTACACTTTCAATAGCAATCAATTCCCAGCCGAAAAGGCGCGAGTTGATGACATTTTTGATTACGCACGCGTTGAAGACGTCGGTAAACTTCCATCCGGCCCGATGGTGAAGTTTCAATACGATATTTCCGGCATGGAAGTCGTTACGCGAGAATTTCGTAAAAACTTTCTCGAATGGATTTTAGGATGCTGCGCAATTCTCGGCGGCGTGTACACCTGCGTAGCTATCACAGAAAGCGTCGTCTTTGCGGGCGCTAAGCAACTGATGAAACGTCGATTGCGAAAGCAGAGTTAATCAAATAATAATTGTGAATGAAATTACAACATGCACCTTCTAGGAATTGTGCGGCTTAGGCTCGGTGGGACCATCGGGAATGTTGCGCAATACGCCAACGAACGCATCCGTAATTTTTGCATTGCCGCACAAGACGCGTCTCGCGTAAATGTCAAACGCGTTCCCCGATGGGTCGCAGACGTCTCCGCCAGCTTCGCGCACAATGACCGCTCCCGCGACGCAATCCCAAGGTCCACCGAATCCAATCTCATAAAACCCATCTAATCTACCCATGGCCACAGAACACATATTCATCGCGCACGATCCCGAGCATCGAAGGCTTCTCGCGCGTTCAACGACAGCGCGCACGCGACCCATGATGGCGTCCACAGTCGCCGCGTCTCGCGAAACCCCAATTTCCGTGCCAATCAACGCCCGACCGAGCTCCCGCACGTCACTGACGGATATCTTTTCATCATTCAGCATCGCCCCTTGTCCTTGAACGGCGGTAAACATCTCGTTCGTGATTGGATTAAACACCGCGCCGACAGTCGGAGCGCCGTCGACGCACAACCCGACGCTCACGCAACTAAATGGATACCCATGCACGAAATTCGTCGTACCATCCAAAGGATCGACGTACCAACATCTAGAATGCGTCGTGCGCGCCAAAACGTCGTCACCGCTCGCCGCGTGCGTCTCCTCGCCGACAATATCGTCGTCAGGAAACGCCGCCCTGATGCGCTCGAGCACTAAATCTTCACACCGCTTATCCGTCGCCGTCACGAGATCCACCGCGCCCTTGTATTCCACGTCCGCGTCATCGTGTTGTCTCCACGCGGCTTTTATCACGCTCCCGGCTTCGCGCGCGCACGCGATGGCGCACGCGAGTTCAGCGGCAAACGCACTCATGGCGTCACTTTCTGGCGTCTGCGCGTGGTCATGTCACTGTCGTCGTCGTCGTCGTCATCGGCGCCGTCGACGCGTGCGAACGATGCGTTAGAAGCCGTAAAATCTGAATCCGACTTTGTCGCCGCGCTCGAGCGACACGCGTCGCGGCTGCTCGTGGTGAATTACGGCGCGGATTGGTGCACGCACTGTCATAAAGTGCGCGATGCGTTGCGCGCGTTACGCAGCGATAGCTCGTACGCCGACGTGGCGATCGTCGATGCGGACGTGGATTCGTTGCCTTTTACCGCGAGACACGTTCGATGGACACCGACGGTGGGGTTTTATAGGAAAGGGCGGTTGGTGGACGAGGCGACGCGCGCGCGGCCGACGCAGGTGCTGGACAAAATTTGGCTCCACGCGACGAAAGATCCGGATGATGGCGACGATGATAGGACAAAGGGTGTGCGAGGTAGGGTGAAGTAAAGTAAGGTGCGAGGGGCGGTGCATTAGCGTGTAGTGTTGAATAATACATTTGTTGTTTGCTATTTGGAGGAGTTCTAACTCTCTCTCTCTGGCGCGGCGGCGGTTTTATTAATATTCCGCGAGCATGGCGACGCGCTGAGGCTCGGCATCGGCGGCAAAAAAGCTGTCGTCGCCTAAAAATGCCACTCCTAATACGTCTTTGCCGCTTTCTATGGTCCAGGTGTTCGGCGCACCCGCGGGCAACGGTTCGGCTTTCCCGAGCCAGTCCTTTAAGAGGTTGGTGGGGAAGTTTTCATCGAGTTGATCCTCGTCGTCGTCATCTGAATCGTACAACGCGTGAGAAAAGTCCGCCATGAGGCCATATGCGTTCGCAACTGTGCCACATGTTTCTGAAATCGCCTTGAGCGCTTCAGCTTTGGCTTCCCCTCTTGTATCGGTCAAACCAACCACTGCGCGTTGCGCCGGCGTCAACAGTTTTAATCGCTGTTGTTCTAGCTTTGTTTTCTCCGTGGCTGCATACCTCGATAACGCCTTTTTAATCGCACCGTCAACCTTTTCGAGGTATTCGATATCGTTTGGAATGGTCGCGTCACGCATGTGTGGCGTTTGCGTGATTGTGGGAAGCAGAATCTTGGTTAAAAGATCCACAAATTTCTGCTTTGTTTGCCCGAGGCGCGCGCCAGATGCTTCGTACTCACGAACCCATTTCAACGCCTTGCTAAGCTGTGCGTGATATTTTTCGTTCATGTTGGCAACCTTGAGCCAGTATTGCGGCGTGGGACCGGCATCCGCGGCGGCACTCGCCCTAGCGGCGTCGGTAACGTGTCGCTTGCGCGCCTGCTCGTCGGCGTCATTCTTCATCAACGACGTCACAAAGCCTTGTAACTCAGGGTTCAACGATGACGTACTTCCATAAGGATCTCGCGCGCGCTTCACCCCGAACGCACTCCCGTCAATTTCACCGAGCTGCATCTTCTGCTGTAACTGCTTAAACATGTGTACGTCCAAGTGCGCACGCAACTTTTGTTCATAAATTTGTCGCTTTGCCTCTTGAGACGGCGCATTCATCAAGCTGTGCGCAATCTGGGACGTCTTGGCGTTATCATTCACCCATTTCATCAATAAACTCTTACGCATCTGTGCTTGAACCTTCTTTTCCTGCGCTTCAAACCAAAGCTTCCCGGCGGCGTACTCCACCGTAGCCTGGGAGCTCGGCGCCTGCTCTGTTTTCGCCACCTCTGGCGTCTTCGCCGCCGGGGCTTCCGCCATTTTCAAACCCTGCTCTTCCATAGCCTTTTTCGCCCGCTGCTTGACGATCTGCGACGCCATCGATTCAAGTTTCGTCGCAATCTTTCGCTTGTACGTGTCTTCGTCGGCGCTCTTTTCAAACAGCATTTGCTCCAACTTTGTAGCCGCCGCTCGCGCGTTGGCGACGACCATTTCGTCATAAGGCGGATCTTTCGCGGTAAGCATCGTCGTTAACCTGTGCACCGCGTGCGAGTGATTACGAAAACGCATCGTTGTCAGTACGTACGACTTCGTTTTCAAGCGTCAACGTTGATCATTCTTCTGGCCGTGCATCCAGTCCTTCTGAGCTCGAGATACGCACGAGGGCGAGCGTATTTACACGTCGATCGCGCGCGCGCTAGACGTACAAGTCATGGATATTCTTTTTACGGTCGATGCGCGTGCGCCATTCGTCATCGTCGGTGGCCATGGCGAGTCGCGCAGTGAGGAGGTTGATGGAGGTACAAAAAATTCTTTGGCATTGCAATATGCGCGGCGCGTTTACTTTTTTCTTTGTCTTTTACGCGGTTTTCGAAACTTTACCGTTAATGGCGGTTACGAATAGGGGCTTGGCGGCATCGGCGTCGGCGGTGACGTCTACGACGGCGATTTGGTCTTCTGAGACGTCGCCGCGAAGAATAGCCTGAGCGATGGCGGTTTCGAGTAAGCTTTGCACAGCACGCTTAACTGGCCGAGCGCCGAACGCAGGATCGTAACCCGCATCGGAGAGCGTCTCAATAGCTCTATCGGTGACTTGTAAACCAATTTTACGATCCTTCATACGGGATTTGACGCGCTCAATTTGTTGCTTGACGATGGCCGTGACTTGGTCCTTGGCAAGCGGGTCAAACACGATCCATTCATCGACGCGGTTGACGAATTCGGGGCGGAAGTGCCCTCGAACTGCTTCCATAACCTTTTCGCGTCGCTCTTCTTTGGATGCTTTACCGCCATCCATTAAACCTTCCAATACAAATTGGCTCCCAATGTTCGAAGTCATGATGAGAATGGTATTCTTGAAGTTGATCAGGCGGCCTTGAGAGTCCGTGACGCGGCCGTCATCCAAAATTTGAAGCAAAACATTGAACACATCGCCGTGTGCTTTCTCCATTTCGTCGAAAAGTACAACAGAGTACGGGCGACGTCGAACAGCTTCGGTCAATTGACCGCCTTCTTCAAAACCAACGTACCCAGGCGGAGCGCCAATCAAGCGACTTACAGAGTGCTTTTCCATGTATTCGCTCATATCGATGCGGATCATCGCCTCTTCGGTGTTGAACAAAAAACTGGCGAGTGTTTTGCACAACTCAGTCTTGCCTACACCAGTGGGACCGAGGAACATGAAACTCGCGATTGGGCGATTTGGGTCGGAGAGACCGGCGCGGGAGCGTTGAATCGCTTCACACACAGATTGCACCGCCTCATCTTGACCGACGACACGTTTATGAAGCTCAGCAGGTAAGTCGAGTAATTTCTCACGCTCACCTTGCTGGAGCTTCGAAACGGGAATACCAGTCCATTTGGAGATGACATCTGCGATGTCCATTTCGGTGACTTCGTCCCGCAAGAGCGTCGGCCCAGACGCCGTCGCTTGTTCAAGGATATCTTCTGCCTCCTCGAGCTGGCGTTGAAGCGTCATCAGTGTGCCGTACTTGAGCTCAGCCGCCTTGTTCAAGTCATATTCGCGTTCGGCACGTTGAATACTGTTCGTAACCGCATCAATCTCTTCCTTGAGGGCTTGAATCATGTTCAACTTGTTTTGCTCGCCTTGCCATTGATCGTTCAACACCGTTTGCTTTGCTTGCAAGTCCTTCAAGTCTTTCTCGAGCTTTTCAAGCTTGCCCTGAATCGAACGCGCGTCACGCGACGCGCCCGGACGCGATAACGAGAGTTTCTCCATTTGAAGCTTCAAAATTTCTCTGTCGATTTCGTCGAGCACCGTTGGCTTGGATGTAATTTCCATCTTTAATTTCGCGGCGGACTCATCCACTAAATCAATAGCCTTATCGGGTAAGAATCGATCGGCAATATACCGATCGCTCAACACGGCAGCTTCCACCAAAGCTGAGTCTGAGATGGACACGCCGTGGTGGAGTTCATAGCGTTCACGCAAGCCGCGGAGAATACTAATTGTATCCTCCACTGTCGGTTGCGCAACCAAGACTTGTTGAAATCGTCGCTCAAGCGCCGGATCTTTCTCGATGTATTGTCTGTATTCGTCTAACGTCGTCGCACCAATGCACCGCAGTTCGCCTCGACCGAGCATAGGCTTCAATAAGTTTCCGGCATCCATTCCATTGCCCCCGCCTCCGCCGCCGGCGCCGACGACGGTGTGAATTTCATCAATGAACAAAATAATCTTTCCCATGGAATCCGAAACTTCTTTCATCACCGCCTTCAAGCGATCTTCGAACTCGCCTCGGAATTTCGCGCCAGCAATCAATAGACCCATGTCTAAAGACATGATCTTTACGTTTTGTAACGACGTCGGCACGTCCCCGCTCACGACGCGTTGGGCCAATCCCTCCGCCACTGCGGTTTTCCCAACTCCCGGCTCACCGATGAGCACTGGATTATTCTTCGACCGTCGGCTTAAAATTTGAATCGCACGTCGAATTTCATCATCGCGCCCGATGACTGGATCAAGCTTTCCGAGTCGAGCTTCCTCGGTCAAGTCGCGCGAATACTTGGCCAACGCCTCGTACTTGCTCTCCGCGTCTTGATCCGTGACATTCTCTCCACGTCGCAGCGTAATCACCGCCGCTTCCAAACTGGCATAATTCACCCCTAAATCATCCATTAACTTTTTCCCAAATCGCTCATCCCGCGCTAACGCGAGAAGTAAATGCTCAATCGCCACAAACTCGTCACCCATCGCCGTCTTCAACTCGCGCGCCGTCTCCACCATGGCTTCCAAAAACCTTCCCAGCACCTGACTCGACGTCGACGACACCGTGCCCTTCGACGCGATGAATTCTCGAGTCTTACTAATTACAACTTTCAAATCCTTCACCCCGGCTTGGGCGAACACGCGCATGGCGAACGAGTTCTTTTGCGTCGCGAGCGCCTCGCACACGTGCTCCGTCTCCACAACCTGTTGTCGAGCTTGCTTTGCCACCTCAGGCGCGCGCACGATCGCATCCCACGCCTGCGCGGTGAATTCGCTCTGAGAAATCTTCTTCCCACCGCCCGCGCCCGCGGAAGAGGCGTGCGTGGCGCATCGCCGCGGCGCTCGCGCGGGCGCGCGGCGCATACCTCGCGCTTGAATATTCCACGCCTTCGTGCGCAGCTTCTCCGCGGACATGACGCGCGCGGGCGCGTTCGCGCGCGCGGGATGCATCGAACTCGTTGTCATCGACGCCGTGGCACCGCGGGCGATCGATGTCGCTCGTCGCGCGCGTCGAAGACTGTCGCGAGGAAGGCCATGGATAACGCCTTTTAAACTACACTTTCGCGCGCGCGGCGACGATGGCGACTATGGCGCCCGTGGCGCGAGCGCGCGGGCGAGGTGACCGTGCGCGTCGCGCGTGGGCGGTGCGCGTCGTCGCGGTCGCGTGCGCGTGGGCGTGCGCGCCGTCGCCGGCGGAGGCGTTTTTTAAGCGCGACGGTGTACAAAATCGCGCAACTGTACAAAAGGTCTGTTTCATCGGTGCCACGGTGCCGTGGACGTTCGGGGCGTACCAGTCGCAGCAGCGCGGGTTATCGAGTGCGTTCGCGCAGGCGGGGTACGAGACGCTGTGGATGCCGCGCGCGTTGAGCGTGCGCTTGCCGCCGGGAGAGTACGCGAATTGGCGCGACGTGCGACGGTTGAAACCGAAGGTTAGGATGCCGACGAAGAGCGAGCAGGTTGCGATTGAACATTTGAAGTATATTGGCGTGCCTGATATTGAGTTTCCCGGGAATGATGGGATGAATGCCAATGGATTGACGATGTCGCAGTTGAACGCGGCGGCGGAGGCGCACAACATCGATGCGTACGTGTTATTGATGGATGTGGGGATTCTATACGTGGATAGATATGAATTCGACGTGCCTACGTTGCTTTGGATGCCCTATCATCACGAGGATTTAGATGCTCAAGGCGCTGTGCTGCAGAGGCTGACTGCGGTTGCGGCGTTGGCGCCATCCACGGGACGCGCCGTGGAACAGGCGGGAGTGTTGACGCGCGCCATTCCACATTTTATAGATAGGCGAGCGTTGAATGAGTTGGCGGACGAGTTTGAAGCGCATATGAAACGTGATGCGGCGTCGCTGCGCACGGCAGTATTCGACTCAAAAATGTACGATAGAGCGTTTAGGCGCAGAATTGACGTCGTGGACGACGATACGTTTGTGGTGCTCATGCAAGGCGGCAACTACGAAGATTCCGACCGTAAAGGCTGGATATCGTCTATTTATGCATATGCTAAGTTTCAACGCGACAATCCTGGAATTAAAACGCATTTATGGGTGCACGCCGTCGATAGTGCGATGGTTGAAGCGGATATGAACGCGGGTTTCAAGCCGCCGGTGGCGGTGACTCGCACCGGCGTGGCTCTTCGACACGTGCTCGAACGTAGTGGGATTCCTTCGAACATGTACACCTTCGATGAAAACAAACACGACCACACGTTCACGTCGGCCCTAAAGCGTCACGCGAGCGTGTGCTTGCACACGTCAAAGGCTGAGGGATTTGGCATGGTTGTGCTTGAATGTCAGGCGCTCGGCACGCCTGTGATTACAACAAAGTACACTGCGATGCGAGATTACACCAAACTCGGATACACCATCGAACCGGCGGCGTTTCAATCCATTCAAAGTGCGTTTTTTGCCATGGTAAATGTCGATAAAGCGGCGGAGGCGTTGAAAAATATCGCCACTGGCGCCGCCAAACTTGAGTCCCTCGAGAGTACATTTGAGTGGATTGACACCGAATTCTCTCTTGGCGAGGTTTTCAAGAAATTTGAATCGCTTCTCGCTGACGCTGTTGACGTGCATGCGAAAACAAGAAAGTGGACGTCACGGGATACATTCTCCAGGCGCCCGTTGTTCACCGTCATCAACGATGAGTACCCAAGACTAGCTTTATGGAGCACGCCATGGACAATGTATCACCACCCGAGCGTCAAGGTTGACTATGAGCTCATTCAAGCGCAGATGATTCAGAAAACTACCGGGACACAGTTTTATGGTTTAGCAGTCGCTGCCACACGAGGAGCGAACGGGGCTGTCTTGCCTTTTGATCCGCAAGACGGAGTGCACAATATCAATCCAAACTTTGTCTTGCTAGTGCCAACGTGGTCTTTAAGACAAGTGCAAGAGCAACATAGTTACATATGGAGCGCTGCATATGTTATCATGAATAGCTTTCGCAGCCAAAAGTATTTATTGGCGCTCCCGGATAGCGCAGCAAAGATTGATGCACAATACAAGGATGAATTATAAATGTAATTTTAGTGATTTGTGATTTAGGTGCGCACGTAAACGTTGCAGAAAGTGGTGTTCTATTTCAATTTGAGCTGCTCGCTTGTGCGTTTTGCGCACTATTTACGTTTTGCGCACTATTTAATTCAGCTTTTCATGAGACTGAGAACGCGATGCGACGGATTTATTACGCTTGTAGACCTTTTTTGATCGCAACGTCGCAAGAGTCGCCGTAAAGTTACCCATCGCCATACCGACGAATAACCCACCAGCGACAGAGGCTTGCCACTCACGCATGATGTGATTCGCATTACGATACGTCGTAAATACAACGTACAACACGCTCGAGCCGACGTACAGCTGCATCGCTTGCAAAGCGAACAACAAAGGATACAGCAATTTGAGTTGCCCACCCGAGAGTTCAATCGAGGCGACATCCATAGGCGAAGCCTTGCCCATCGCCACGCGCGTGTACATGCGCAAACGCTGGTATCTATTTTGAACTAACATGACGATTCCCTGCAATGTGGTGAACAGTAAAAATCTCCACGTAAACGCTGCGCACGCTGGAGAATCCAAATCCATCGTCAACACGCACAGCGCCATGCTCGCCGAGTAGTAGTGATGTTTAATCCACCACCCGCGAATCGTCGAACCATTAGCGCGCAAAATGTTTTCTCTAAGCGCCAAAGCAGTATAAAAGTACAGCATCCAGATCCAATACAGCTGCAGCGCGATGGGATAGAAGGCTCGCAAGTACCCCACTTGTCTGGCGTCTAACGCCGTCGGGTGCACGCGCTCTGTGTACCCCAAAAGTAACGCCATCGGAGCAAACACGTACACTAACGTATTGCGATCGCGGAATTGATAGTACTCTTCCTTGATTCTCAACCTTGCTTCTTGTCGCACCGAATTAATCTCCACCGCGCCTCCGACAAAGAGTTTCAAGAATCGCCCAACCGGCGCCGGTTTCATGTATCCATTCATATCTCCTCCCGGTCCTGCGCCTTGAATCACCCGACGCGCGTTATATAACGACAACCGCACATCCGTAGACACGCTCTCATCCTGCGCCGCGTGCGCTTCCATCTCGCGTAAAGATTCATGCAAAGACGTGAGCTCCTCGCTCAACGATTTCAAATTCGAGTCCAACTGCGCCACGCGCCCGCTGATGACGTGCGCGCGACGTTCGCAATCCACCGCGCGCGTGGTCAAATCGTCAGCCATCTTTCGCCTCGCGCGTTCGTCGCGTCGTGCGAATGCGTTTTGCACAAATGGGGCGTGCACCACAATGCCGTCATTCGCCGCCTCGCTGCCACTGCCGTCGCGCCGCCGCCGTCGCGCCGCCGCCGTCGCGCCGCCACCGCCCGCGAGCTAACGCGCGAGCGCGCATGTTTTCTCGCGCGATGCTCGCGCGCGCCGCGCGCACAGTGGCGTTCACGAGAGCGTACGCACCGCGCATCGCATTTGAAGACTTTGCCGTCGGTGCGAATGTAATCATCAACGCACCGTCGACGAACACGCGCGTGGTCGTGACGGCGAGCGAGGTCATGGAGGTCGTGGAGGTCGAGGTGCGCTCGCGTTCGTGCGCGAATGTTTTTTTCGTCGTGCGCGTGGCGAGAGAGGAGTGAACGAAGGATGGATGACTGACGCGTTTCGGTTGCCTCTCGTATGCCGTTCTGACGCAGACGGATGATTTAGGACCTAGATATGCGATTGAACGCACGGATGATGGGAATGTGCGCATCTCAAGTGATGCGTCGGCGTCGAGTGAGGGCGGGGGCGATGTGTTGCGGGTGACGATTCCACCGCGCTTTTGCGGCGTAGACTTGACATTGGGCGCGGCTGGTGCGAGCGCGTCGATTTCATCAATCGTCGAGGCAACGTTGCGCGTGCGTACAAATGGTGGCGACATTGAGCTTGGGTCGATTAAAGGCGCGAGTGTGGACGTGGATACGAATGGAGGGGCGATACGCGCGCGAACGGTGAGCGCGGATACTCGAGCGCGTACGAATGGCGGTTCGATGACAATGTCGGGTAAGCTCGTGGGGTCTTTAGTGTACGTCGATACTGCACCGGGTGGTAGTTTTATGGGTGAATCGATATTCGGGGATAAAATAAACATCAACACGGGCGGTGGTGCCGTACATGCGAAAAGTTTACGTGTTAGTGAAATCGGCGTCGTGCGGTCGGATGGAGGCCGCATCGACGTGGGTGGCGTAGAAGGCGCTGGAGAGGAGATGATCGCTCTTGATTCTGGAGGCGGTGATATCAGCGTTAAGTTCGCCGAGCGCGTGCACATAGTGCACGTTAACTCGCGCGGAGGAACTATTGAAGCATCGTTTCCCAGCGGATTTGCCGCTCCGACGCACGTCGTCGGTTCGTATCTTGGTAAACCCACTGATGCGCGCATTGACTTGCCAAGCGCAGACGACGAATTATTCACTGCACATGCACGCGTTGTACACGGTTCAAATGACGAAATCGCACGTAAGGTCAGTGCTGGCGCCGAAGGCGCTTCAGTTACGCTCGATTCAGACGGCGCATCAATAGACATTCACGCCACATCTTGGATCGCCAGCGCCCTCGCCGCGTCTAAGCGCACGTCGACATCCTTACCGTCTTAGAGTTTATATTGTTTTGTAGCCTCACCAAACCATAGCAGTCTAAATCGTCTCATCAAAGCAGTCACGTTCCACGAAAGTGAGAGCTCGCGCGCGTCTGGCTTCGAAAAAAAACAGGCTCTGACGGCACAACTCCACACGGGCCTCCACGAGGAGTGCATGCGCTCGCCTCGGTGCGAGCGCACGTAAACATATTATAGCGCCCGCGTCCGAACGCAGCCATGCTTCCCGTATCTCAGCGCCGTCACGTCTCCGACGACGAAGGCTGGTCCTCTGACGACACCGAGTCTCGTTCAAACGGTGACGATGTTTCGAGTGAAAGCGGCTACGCGGACGTCGTGCGAGCGCCAGTGTTGCTAAGAATGGTACATGCACTTGCGATAGTATCCAGCGCGGTGGTGCGCGTGGATTTGGTACGTACGCGTCGATTGATACGGGCGATTGATTACTTTTGTCTCGACGCGAAAACGAGCATAAGCGCTTTTTTTCAGCAATGCCGACGACGAGAGTACTGACGTGTCCACTTGCATCGTAGGTGACTATGTCATATGCCGTGTTATTTTTCATTCTGTGTGCGTGCGCCCGTGCGGATGTGCGCTCGGTGCAGCTGTCGATGTTGGCGGCGACGTGCGCGGCGTATGTGGCGGGCGTTTACCTGCTCGCTCAAATGTTGTTCCAAATTTCCGTCGCATCAATGGATGATCAACCCGGAGGTTGGCTTCGTATTTGGGGGTTATCAAGACTTTCTAGCAATCCATCCGAAGCTCGGATGCTTGTTCCCGATATACTGGTACTCTTGACGAGCGTTTGGTGCCGTAAGACGCTTGGTGTGTGGGTACACACTTTATCAAGTGTGAGTAAGGATGATATTAGACCAGCCGTAGTAGCAAATTTAGGAAAGCAAGCGTTGATGCGCGTTTTCAGCATGAGCGAACGATCGTTGAACGATGTGATACCGAAATGGTTTCGTTTGGGAGGTTTTGTGTGCAGCGTTGGAATGGGATATTCGGCAAATGGCATCATGCAGTTGATGTTGTTTATATCTGCACACATGCGACTGTTTGATCTTCGACACTCGAAAACAAAGTATCCTTTGCTGACGAAAGTGCTTCATTATTCCTCAAAGACGACATCGTTGCAGATTTTGACGGCAATTATTATCTGTGGGTCTTATTTTTACACGGCGGTGTCAAATACGTCGCAAGAGGTTGAATCATCGAATACTGGCGCTATATTGGGTTTCTGGTCGCTCGGTACCGACGGGTCTATGTGCTGCATGTCCACTGCTAAAGTCGTGGGGTTGACCTTCGCGTTTCTGTCTCACTTATTCTTCGCCATGGCGAACGCAACGGGTGATACTGGAGAGCCGTTTACGTTTCGCGAGCTCATGGGATTTGACATCAAGCACCAAATGTCTCTACCTCTGTACTACTTGCCTTTAGCTGGAGTATTTATAACGTTCACGGGACTAACAAACACCCCGGGCCTTCAAACGTCATTCGTACAAATAATAGACGTTTTATCCGTCTTATTCATGGTGGTGTGGATGCTCGCCTCGGCACGTGGCGTCAAAGGCATTAGACGCATGTCATCTCAAGATCAGGGCACACATGCCGAAGCTAACACAAAATCGTATGAAGAGAAATGGCTGCATCGTTCAAGCAAAGCCTTGTACTTCTACGTGTTGTTTCAATATTGCTACATAGCGGCCCTATATGTGTACAACATTCCAGACGTCGCCTCGAGTATTCAAAGCAAATGGCCTGATGCCCTACGTCGACATCTTACACCTTATGACTTTGGTATGTTTCGGAGCTCTGCTTTAGAGTCGTGGGAATTTCTCTATCCTCGGTACTTAACAACGATGTTCTGCGTGGTACTGAGCTACTGGCTGGCTGAGCGCTCGAGCGTCATAAGCTCGCTTCACATCCCTGGTTCTCCGAGGCGATTAGACCTTGACGCATCACTCACAACACCGCAAGACCAAAATGCGATTGGATTTGCCCTGGATGCAATCTCAAGTGTTATGACCCACGTTCGCACGTCCATCGGGGAGAAGGTTGAGGAGAGCGTGTTCGAGGTTTCCATGGAAATGCTATTGCTTGTGGCGACCATTTGTGTGGGATTCCGCATCGAACTTTTGAGCGTAATCTACGCCATAGTTATTGTGACGGCATGCATGGAGCTCGCTGTACCTTCCATCAGAGGAACAAATCATACGTCGCTGCGTCATGGGAGCTTTAAGATTATTGGTGCCTGTCAAAAGCTATTACAAGATGTTGTCCTGTGGATATTTTACGGCGTTTTCCGTCGGCGACGCAGCCAGGGCAATATTATAACCGCTGAAAGCGTCGCCAACACGCCGACGAGAAGCTCCATCACGCAACGCGACTCATTGACCGAATCTGATTACAAGGTTGATCCGAAGCAAGTGCCTGTATGTTTACATTCAGAGGTGAACGATTATGGATTTGTGTTTGTCATTCTCGCATGTACGTCGATCACACTCAAGATTCTGACGCAAATAACATTCTTTCAGTCGGGATCGCTGAGCGCGTTGGTGAATGTTAAATACGGTAGCTGGCTTGGGCTCCTGTCTTTCTCGGATTCTCGCTTGGAAGATGTGATTCAATCGACATCGATCTGCTGCCCATGGCCATATAAGCTTGATGTCACGCAATCGTTTTGCTACGATGAGAGTGAGATTTCGTCGTCATCAAATGAGTACTCGACGCAAGCTTGTTTTGGATTTCAGAGTAATTGGTATATTTTGGGCGTGCATTATGCTGTGATCATTTTCGCAGTCTTTCATGGCTTTCTTCAACGTCGACACAATGTCCGTATGTTGATGAAAGCGAAATCCTTTAGCGCAAAAGCAACTCCACGTGCAAGTTATTGGGCCAAGCTTCGCGGTGATGTGAAAGGATGCGACGTCGCCATGAAATTAAAGTTGCTAATTGCTATGCAGCGCGATCGCGCGAAAGAGCCCTCGACACCGGTGCAGAAGAGGGTTTTTGCAAGTACGGATCCCGGGATGTCGCCGATTGTGCAGGCGACGCCGACAAACGCGGAGGAAGATGTGTTTAAGAGCGTGCCTTGGGCTAAAGCGACATCATTAAAAGGAAAGAATATGAAGAAGAGTTGGCGCGTATTGACTCTACGGCTCGTTTATCGTTTTGTTTCGTGGGATTTGTCTCGATCATTTAATCGACTAGACTCTGTATTTGAGCAGCTGGCGAGTCTCAAGTATCTTCTTGCCATGGTTGTCTTACTCATCAATGCCTTTCTGAAATCAGATGTGACGAGCACAGTCTATATAATCATACTTGGATACTTTTTGGCTTTCAATAACGGCGAAGGTATCGTCCGGTGTCAGTCACAAGGTTATGCCATTCTTCTAGTCATTGGTTTCATTTTGATGATTCACGTTGTCACCGCTTTGCGGTTGCCAACAACTCTGTTGGATTCAAATTACTGTGAATCATGTCCAGAAAAACACTTTTGGCTCGATATATGGGGCTGCCCCGCGTCGTCGACGCCTCCCCCGCCTCCTCCTCCCCCGCCACCGGGTGCGTTGTCCAATTTTGACTTCAGCTGCTCGTCGCGTCCAGTCATCGTACAACAGTATGAAGTAGTTTCAGACATCATAGTGATGCTTCTGATAGGACACTACGTTCGTAAAGGCCATAAGAATCACGTCCGAGATGACGTGCGTACGGCATGGATGCGAGGTTATATGCGATTTAAAGGGCAGGTGATGGGTGAGGGCTGGGTCCAGTCGGAAGCCTTTACTCGTCTCGCAAACAGAGTCAACGCGCGCCTCGCTGAACGTCGTAAACTAGACGAAACGTCAGAGCTCTCCTTCAACGAAAAAATTAAAAGATGGGACGCCGTGGCCAAGCAATTAGAAGAGTACAAACCGAGCGCGATAAAAGAGAGTAGAAGGGAAGAGACAAAACGTGCAGCGATACTTAACCGACGTCTTTCTCGCCAAGTCACGTCCGAAAAAGAAAGATCAGTCGTCAACGAGAATTTGAGCTTTGAGCAAATTGTTCTTCAAGCGAAGGATGCAGCAGCTCAAGACGCGAATTCGTCTGGAAATAACGCGCATTTCACAAATTCTGGCTTTTTGAAATTCTTCTACAAGTACCTCTTGGTAGCGATAATGATTCTCACCATGGTGGCGGCAGTTACTCAAGTTGATAGTGATTTCATTTCGCTCGCATACGCTAGCATTGCGATCATGTTTGCTCTAAATTACGATGGGCTACGCATCAATTGCAGAATTTTCAGAAATCGTGGTTACAAGTGGTGGAATTGTGAACTGTTTCGCGTCTTGTCAACGTACGTATACTTTGTTCTCGCAGCAAAGTTGGTGTACCAGATACCGTACATTAAACCAATTCTTTTGAACGGTCACGTTGCACTCGATGGGACGTGTGTGGAGGGCACCAGTGAATGCGAGACGATCAACTCGCTCTTTGGTCTTCGCAAGCTTGGCTCTGCGTGCGACGCGTCGATGTTTGCGTCTGACTGCGGATCAGTCCTTAGCTGGCGGTCTGGATCGATTGGCATAGATATCTTGCTGTTCTTATTATGCTCAATTCAAGTGCAGCTTCACTCGAGTGAAGCATACGTACGAGCTGTTCTGAAATTTGAGAAGCAAGCCATGGATCGTCGCGCGCGTAGATCTGCGTTGTATCGAAAATACATCGTGAGTTGGCGCGCGAAAATCAACAACAGTCTGTTCCTTGAGTACCAAAGTATAACTGAGAAGGTTCGCGCGAGTGCGATGAAAGCGCATGAATGGTCGGAGTTTCAAAAGTTTAGAAGAATTTGGGACGAGGAAGAGTCAATCTTGCACAGTACGCCACAGAATGTCAAGGCTGTCGTCGTTAGCTCGACGTCTGTTCGTGTCAAATGGAAAATTGACAAACTCGCCAAAGATATTGAAGCGTTTTACATCAAACGCGAGCGCGCACCGCGGGCAAGCATCCTTCCCCAATATGTCAATCCGGTAAGAGTCGAAGTCGATCCCGAATCGTCGTCAAACTCATACGAGTACGTTGTCGACAAGCTCACGCCTGGAGTAAACTATACTTTCGTCATCCAGTCTTACTCACAGTCGAATGGGTTTGGACCTTCATCACATTGCTCTGAAGTAGTGTCTCTACCCAAAAGTCAATCAGACGATGCCGTCGTAGACGCGCCCACAAAGGCAGACAAGGCGTTGTCGTTCATGTCGCGACTTTCGGGGACGATTGCAAACGTCGCGTCGTATTTGCTCGACCCGGCGTTGTATCCCCTTCCCGATGATGCAGACTGGATCAGCCGTGGCGACTGGGGCGATTCCGGGCTCATCTCGGGGCTTGGAAAAGTTTTGTACTCTCAAAGCGAGCGAATCTTTTATATTGCGCTCGTTTGGAACTTTGTCGATCACATGGATTTGATGACTTCGGCGCTCATCCTCTTTGTTCTTTGCTTTGCATCGTTGATGAATCCTCAACCGACGCCAGCGGCGTGGAGAATCATATTCTGGTACGCCGTGGTAATGCTTTACGTCAGACTAATCATTCGCAGTAAAGTGTTTTGCATGCAGCTTGACTCTGATGCGAGCGCGGATGACCGAAACAGGTGGCATATTAGTATACAACCGTTTTGTCCGACGTCGACGCTTTACGATGCGACGTCAGACAGCGAGTATAGCACTGCCAGCGCAACCTTACTTACGGTGCCAAGAAACCGAACGTTAGTCAGAGATGAGGTGATGTCAGACATTTTTCTCATCGCTTCGCTCGTATTGCACATCACACATATGACAAGTTTGGGACAGTGCACAATCGATGACGCGGATCTGGTCAAGCCGCGCGAAGATTATGAAAAATTTCATGAGCTACATGATATCTCGCAAGAACGTATGACGTCACAAATTATGAGCCGTACCATGACGAAACGCAAAGACGAGGCACTGATAAAGCGAAAAAGTCGCCGTCATGGATCATTCCGTAAGTCTAATCGCCCGAATATCTTGGTGCGATGTATTCGGCACGTCGTGACAAACGTATCCGCCTTGTACGCGCAAGTCGGTCTGCAAAACTCGAGACGAACACCTACGCGAGATGTCGGCAAGCCCGGCACAGACGTCTATGCTCTGGAGATTCTCTTACAGTTTATTCTCACGCTATGGTTCATAACCGATTACAGCGCGCTTGTATTCGAGTCTGTGACCGGGTTAAGCTCAACTGAGTCTTTCGGCACCGGTTTAACGATTTCTATAATATCTTCGGTTGCGTGGGTTGTATTGACGCGAATCGTATATTTGACGCAAAGAATTCGAGTCAAATTTGCTCTGCATTTGACGCAATGTGTGCTCTACGTCGTTGGCGTTTTCTTGATAGTACCATTGGTAGACACGCGAGCGTACGTCTCGCCGAGACACAATTCGCACCTTCGGGGATTCACCGTTGTGATGCTTTTGCAGTTCTGCCTTGGTGCCATGCAAATCCGGGAAGGATATCGCGAAGGCAGTCAGCATAAAATATTACTCATGCGTCTTGGAAATTCGCCACCGGGAAGAACAATATTCCGTTTGACGAACCTCGTTCCTTTTCTATTTGAAATCAGGACGATGCTCGACTGGGTGGTGTGTAATACGAGCATGGACTTTGTCATGTGGTTTAGATATGAGACATTGTATTACTTGCTACATGTCACGCACACGGTGCATTCTTGGCGTAAGAACAAGCGAGAAATTTACGGTGGAGCTATTCCGTTTCCATATTTTATGAAGATTTTGCAAGGCGTTGGCATCATCCTCGGGATTTTGGCGCTGTTAACTGCGCCGGTGTTTATATTCAGTACGTTCAATCCCGCACTCGCGAGCAATCGTGTGAGTACTGGAACCATGGAAGTGCATCTCGACTTTTCGACGCAGCGTCACGTTCTGTACTATGGCATCGCTACAGGGTTCGCGATGGATAACTCGGACGACAGCGTGATGCAAATGGAACTCATCGGCCGTCAATACTATCAGAGCGCCGATTCCGACTGTATCCGATTCCCAAAATTTTCCGCTTCCGCCTGGATTTTACCCCCGACGAACAAAGCGGAGTTAGCAACAGCGCTGAGTTCGGCGGCGACAACGTCCAGTTGTGACGCAACGGTTACAATTTCTACGAGTTTTACTCGAGCGGGACCTTCGAACGCGCAAACGCTCACGTACGACTTTGTGTCTACGCTTACAGATGCCAAGTGTTCTGAGCTTGCGGCGGTAATATCTGCAGACACGGGAAGCGTTCAATTCGATACGCTCATACCGCGAGGTTTGCATCTTCCACCAAGCTCAAGCGTCGAGATTATTGATCGAACGTACTCGTCGTACATCGGTCTAAACATGACGCTCGGGTCAACGACAGAGTCAAAGCTGTGGTCGGCGTCGCCGTCGTCTACGTCTTTCCCAGACGTCGCGCCAGAGTTCTGCGGCACTGATGTGTCGGAGTCAGTGTACGATGAAGGTGTGCTTTTTGCCGCCGTCAGTGACCGTTTTCTTGTCGGTCTCGTCTCATCGCTTGGTTTGTCAAGTTACAGCGTTCGCGCGTTGTACTTTTTCATCTTCTTCACCGTCGGTTACATCATTCGCTCATTCTTCAGCTTCAAGCTCATGCACGTGCTCATTAGCGAAATGTCGAACACGGAAGAAGTGATGAACGTGTGCCAAGGTTTACGTCTGATTCGTTCGCTAGACTATCCAGGACGTCGCCGCGACGAATTGAAAATGTACCACGCGCTCATGCGAATGACGCGCGCGTCGTCGATGCGACGTTCGAGTTCCATCGAAGACTAAACACTGCGAGTGCTTCTACCGGTAGATTTGTAATAGTGTATTAAAGTAGTTGAGGTGAGTATTAAATTATTCATGTTTTATTGCCGGTACCGAGACGTTGCGTCGTGTGTGGTACGGGTATGCGCGCGCTCTGGCGCTGCGCCATTTTAGTATTACGATTGCTGTATGACGATGACTTGCGGCTGCTGCTGGGGCGCATATTGGGGCGTTCCCGCCGGGGAAATGCCGAGCTGCGCGCGCAGATTTTCTCTCGCGTCTCTGCGGCGTTTCATGATGAAGGCCACAATCAAGGCGATGCCGAAGACGACGCAACCGACGGCGATGCCGGCTTTTTGCGCTTGACTGAGCCCAGTGCTTGGATCGCCGCTGCATTTAGGGCCGTCGCACGTATACTTGGCGTTGAAGGCGGTGGCGCCGTCAAACATGTCGGTGTACGCGCTCACTTGCGAGGTATCCCAAGAGCTGATATCGCGAGCGAATACCGTGGCGCCGGCAAACATTTGCGTCATGTCGTTCACGGATACCGTATTCCACGCGGCGAGCGGTTGATTGAACGACGACGCGTTCCTGAACATGCGCGACATGGACGTCACCGCGCTGACGTCCCACGATTCAATCGGTTGATTGAACGTCGTTTTGGCCTCGAATAAGCTCGTCAAGTCCAATTGTGTGCCGGTGAAAGACCACGAAGAGATGGGACCGGACAGGACTCCGCAGCCGCTCGCGCACTGGCACGCGCCGCTGGCGGACTCGGCAAAGCACGCGGCGACGGCGGCTGTGAGCTGAGCGCTCGTGACTGTCGTTGCGCTTGGCGGAGGTGTTCCAGATGGCGGCGTTCCAGATGGCGGCGTTCCAGATGGCGGCGTCCCAGCCGGAGCAGAGCCGAACGAACATCCAGACGGCGTGTAATAGGTTGGGGAATTCATATACTGATCCAATCCATCCCACATGAGTAAATTGGTGTCACACGGCATGTACACAGTCAACCCATTTGCAGCCGTATATTGAGCGCTTTGGAATCCCCGCTGGCCAGATCCGCTGTACGTCGTCAAACTGTTGATGTGCACTTCATTCAACGCCGAACTCGTAACAGACATGGAATACTCGAGCTTTTGTAACGCCGCGACTTTAAAGGTTGTCAACGAATTTACCTGTGAGATTTCGATACTTTGAGTGCCAGATGACGTACCATCGGGGACGCCCGCGTGCGTGTACCCGACGGAGACGAGCGCGGGGAAGTCAATCGACGAAATCGTCGCTGAAGAGCCTCCTTGAATTCCAATCGTACGTCCCACAAAGGCGAGCTTTGGCGCGTTTACGGATGACAGCGCGGTGTTGCGGATTTCAAGTCTCCCACCAACTTCCTCAAGGTTTGGAAAGTTGAACGCCGTGTCATCAAAACGATAAAAGTTAGAGCTGATATTCTTGAGTGACGTCACGTCGACAGTTGAGTCCACGCTCAGGGTACCGAGGATGGTTTGGATAGAATTCAACTCCACGGTCAGAGCCGTCAACGGCCGGACGCTCCCAGTGCTGAGCAACGTGTTAACGTTTCCACCGCAGTCAGTCAAAGCGTTCAATTTGAGACTGAACGGTCCAACTGCAGACGTCATTACAAACTGACCAGGGAACGGGCTGGGTGCATAGGTCAGCCCGCCGCCAGTTAAAGTCGTGAGCGCGGGAAATTCAATCGCCGCAGCAGAACCTCCTGCGAGTTCATTCCAAGTGAGTGACAACGAACTTGCCGTGGCGAGCACGGGCGCGGTGAACCCAGTCAGCGTCGTCGACGATATGGTAATCGCCCCGCCGACCGTCGTCACCAACGGCATATCGAACGATCCACCCGGATGCGTCGTATAATCATCATACGTATACACCTTTACCTCCCCCGTAATCTCCGTTAACGTCCCAGTGGTCATACTTCGAGTCCCAAACGCCCCCGCCGTCGAGCACTTCGTGGTGATGAAGCTGCCCGCGAAAACCCCCGCGGTGATCGTCACCCCGCACGCCGACCCGCTCGCCACACCGGTCGAATCCACATCCACCAAGTGCGCGAGATTACTCACATCACACGTCGGCGTCCCCACGGTGCAATCGCACCCGCAATTCGCCGCGTGCACCACCGACAGCACCGACAGCGCCGACAGTGCCGCCAACACCAATGCGAATCGCGACGGCTTCATCGTCGACTTCATCGTCGCGAGATTCACCCTTTTCGATCGAACGCGAAAACGCAACGACGGAGCGGTGCAAGTAAATAATGTATCGTGCGCACACCGACGCGATCGTCTTCTGACGCCGACGACGCGATGACGACGACGACGATGACCCAATCCATCAACGCACCACCAAAAAATGTTCCGACCCAATGACGGTGAAAGTTCCACTTATTATGGTGCGGCCGGTCGCGGCGCGGCAAAATATCTCAAAATATCTAAACGCGGCGCGCGTGTCAACGCTGCGCCGTCGAATGAGGCGTAGCGCTGGGATGGAAATAATGAGGGTAAGTAATGTTACAACACGTAATCTCTCGTGCGTGTACTCGGGGGCGATTTCGGTGGACGACGACCGACAGGTAGCGCGCGCTTGGCGAATCGAAGGACGTCGACGACGTCGACGCGGTTGACGATGCCCGAGTCAAACAAATTCGTCAAGGTGTATACGAATTTATCGTAAAATTCAGAGTCTTTGAGAAGCCTTTCAGCGTACGTTTTCGCGAATGATTTGCATAGAAGTGGTATGTCGTCGTTGGTCATGACGCGGAAACGGCGCGCGACGACGTTCCAGGACGCCATAAAGTCAATCTCTTCCAATGAAAAATCCACAAACTCATGCAACATTTGCAAATCTGTCTCGTCTTGTCGAGCGTCTTCTACCTCGTCGTCATCTTCTGGATTATCTCGAGGTGTTTCACTCATTTCCACAAATGAACGGCAATTATAAAATGGTCCAACCTCGCCTGGTGTCTTTGTCTCGCGGAGCGGTTTTTCTTTTGGTTTTGGTTTTGGTTTTGGTTTCGGTTTTGGTTTCGTTCGCCTCACCTCTTCGTCGCCTGGAAACATATTTGTTCCCCGCTTGACTGCATATAAACGCCCATTATGCCATTGCGTATCCTTGCCGGTGGTGTTGACTATGCATGTTGGCCATTTTGGTACAGCATTCGATTGTATAGAACACGGAAGTCCATCCACCGCGTCTTCGTTCGCGGCGTCTTCGCGGACGGCGTTTTCAACCATCTCGATATCTCGCGGCGCGTCATCGCCATCCAGCGTCCAACTTCTTCGAGCGCCATCCAACGTTGCGTCAGACATGTCTTGGTCTTGTGCTACTCCGACATCTTCTGCCTCTTTGCTCTGTTCTTCTAACTCTTCTTCCTGCTCTGCCGTCTCGATGGCCCGTTCCTCGGGCTCGGGCTCCGCCTCGTCTATCCGCGCCGGACTATCTCGCACAGGCTGAACTTTCCGCGTCGGCGACGCTAACCGTGTTGTTTCATCGGACAGAACACGTTGTTGCCATCGCAACGTGCGAAGAGCACCGAATAGAAATTCATCTGCAGCCGTCGCACCAGCTAATTCGTCAATATGCTTGCTCACATTCGTATTGTTCTTGCCAAACCAACCACCCAACACCCGAATGACATGTTTTGGTACACCTAACGCGAAGCACGCAGTCGCTCCCCCGCTCCGAACGGAATGCCCGGAATAATGCTTCGCAAATTTCTCCTCCTCAGTGTTTCGCAATAGCCGACGAATCGCCCGAGTTAGCCGCTTCGAAGCCCAACTGTTTGTCTTCTCATTTGACATCTTTTCGTCCCCGCGCCCGATGTTCCAAAAAATATCGTCGACGACTCGCTTGCCCCGTCGCTGTTGGCGCTCGATAAACATTCGCATCACTACCGAGTACTGCGCCGGCGCATACCACAAGCGTTGCGACTGATTCACTGTCGCATGATAATCATCTCGCGTAACTTGCGCATTCTCACCTCTCTCGAGAACGACGCCTTGTTTCCGATTGATTCGCACAACTCCGTCGGAATCCACGACGATATCGTCTCCCTCGTCACGAACACGCAACGACATGACTGCGTCGACGCGCATTAAACCTAGCACAGCAGTAGAAACCAATGCTACATCGCGAACGTGTTCGTCACTATCCGACGCCCGCACGCCGTTGAGCGCGCGAGCCACAATCGACATTGGTAAAGGCCAACGCGTTGGTTCGGCATCCACCGCCAATCCTAACGAATTCTGATCGACGCACGTGCCTACGCGCGCATCATCGCTCGCAGCACCCTCGGGCTCTTGTTGTTGTTCTTCCGTCCCTCTGACGCTTTCGCTATCCGCATCCGTCGGCTCGACAATCACGTCCACGTCCGCGTCCGCGTTGTTCATCGTCGCCACCGCCACAGTCGCCGCCGCACCGACTGGACTCGCATCTTCAACCTTCACCTTAATCTCACCCACGACAATCGCAGATTTCAATGACGATATAAACCGCTTTTCGTCTTCTGAAGCATTGCCGCGCGTGAGCACTCGCGTTTGAAGCGCCTTGAAATCGCTCCACGTCAACCTCGACGTCGCGCCATCCTTCCAAATCACCTTAAACTCGTAATCTTCCGCCATCCCAGCGGCGTTCTCCGTGCATTCCACATCTACGATTAAAAAGTCATCGCGAATGTGCCGCTGTTCGATTAAAAACCCATACATGGCGCGTTTCCGGCTCCACGGAGGTCCGGGTTCGGATTCCAACTGACGTTCGCAGCTCTCCAACGCGCGTTTACACAACTCGAACCGCTCTTCCACGCTCGCCGGCACCGCTCCGCGCAATTCCTCAGTAATCGCATCACCATTGATCAGTTGTGCGAGACATACCCACACGTTGCGTCCGGCGTCGCGCATGGTGGCGTCACGAACGCGCACCAGCGCCAAGGCTTTCGCGCGTGCGCGAGACGCTTCGCTCGACTTTGCGCGCAATTTCGTCGGCTTAAACCCGCGCAGGGCGTGCATCCAGGGCGAAAGATCAAAGGACGTCGACGCGTGCGATGCCGCCGAGGCGCTGGCGTGCGAGCCGCGGCGCGCATCCATCATGGTGCTCCAAACCAACGAGTCTGGAAAGCAGTCGGCGAGCTCGCGAGCGTGCGAAACAATGTCGACGACATCGGACATATCGCCACGCCGCCACGGTGGCGGGCGAGAGCGCCGGACTCGTCCGCCGTCGCGCCCACCGGCGGCGACGGTGTCGCGTGCCGCGCGCGAGAGAGTGAAGAGGTTGCGCGTTGGCGGTTAGTTTTGTTACAACGCGGATAACGATCCGCAGGGCTAATTAATCGGTTATGAATACGTACTTTGGTGGATCGGCAGCGCCATCAAACGGATTGGTACGATGCCAGTGTTCGTCGTCAGTGGATGGCGTGACTGGCGATGCGGCTGCTGGCGGTGGCGCTCGATGTGGACGATTGGCGACGAGCGACCGCGACCAGCGCATGCCGCACGAATTACACAAGACTGGTGCGTGATGCGGGCCTTTACGCCATTGCGGAGTGTGCGTGGTATGGCAGACACCACACGGTCCTTTACGTGGCTGTCGAAGTTTCTTTGACGTTCCTTGTTTCTTTTGGAGGTTTCTTGGTTTCTTTGCGTCGCAAGCCGTTACGCGAGTCGTCGCGCGCCGATTGGGCTCGACGCCGCGTTGAGGAACGGCCGCAACGCTCGTTTTGGGTTTAACCGTCGTGGGATATCTCATCACTGGCGCTGGTTTTGTTCTCACTGATGCGTCGTCGCGTTCGATGTCTCGCCACGCCACAGACGCCGAGAAGGCGTCAATCGGCTGCGGCGGCGGACGAGGCGGCGGCGGTTCAAACATGGCTACATCCTTCCCGTCTCGAGCAAATTTCAAAGCATCAACGATACCCTGACGATGCACGACACCGTGTTCGAACATTGCAGTCGCCGCAGTGAGAAACATGTGATGAAACCGCTGACTCGAGCGCAAGCGTTCGATGTGTGCGCGAACAAACGCTTTGAGCAATCCCGGGACGTCGTCGTCGCGCAGCGCTCGGTATCGCCTCGACACCGCGTTCCAGGCCAGCATGAAATCTATCTCTTCTCGTGAATAGTCTATAAATTCATTCAACAGCGCCTCGTCCTCGGCGAGTTCGCGGGGAATCGGGTCCTCATCGTCTGAATCCTCTTGCGGCGCGGCGTCCATGGCGACGAACGTTCGCGAGTGATAATACGGAAATTGTCGCGCGGGCTCCAAACGACCTTTGCTCGACTTCACGCATGCTACACCGCTTGCATTGCTAGGTAACATCGATTTCTCGTTCTCGCGCGTCGTCGTCGTCGTCGTCGCCGCCGCCGCCGTAAGATTCGTACTCTTTGTCTTCCTTTTCGTTGTTGGCGCCGTCGAGGTGTTCCGCGCCCGCTCCAACTCTAAAAACTCCATCCTCAACTCCTCGCGCTCGCGCCGCACCCGAGGCGGCTTACACGCGCTCGTCACCCACCACCGCATTACCGCAGTCCTCGCCCTCGAGCGAAACTCTCCCTCGCGTCGACGTAAAGCGTCGTCGTACATCGCAAAGTCGACGAACCGCGACCGCGCGTTCGACCCAGAGCCTCGTTTCATCGCCACCCCGCGTCGCCCCGCCCCGCGCGCTTCGGGACAATTCGCGCGAAGAACATCCATGAGCACGTCATCCCCGCCGTCGTATGCGACGTCTTTGCCGCGAGCCGTCGTGGAAGATGGAAAACGTTCAAGTCCCGAGTCCGCGCGCGCGACGTCCGCGACGTCCACGTCTTCCACGTGCGTGCTCGTCGAACTAGGCATCGATCGATCGAGCGCACGAGTGCCGTAAAAGTCCACTCCTTTGCGTCGCGGCGGTGCGAGCGCGGCGAGCGCTAAAATATCCATCGTAACGAATGTCAATCAAAGCGATGTCCACAACCAATTGAATCAATCTTCCGTCGCCACCACCGCCGTCGCCGTCGCGCAACGCGGCGTCGCGATGACGCCCTCGGTCGCTGCGCAAGACGCGCGAGACACCCTGCACCGCGTCGACGCTGCTCCTCGCCGCCGCGCGTCGCGGCGACGCGCTGAAGAATGACGTCCACGTACTCGGATTGGCATCCTCAAACGTCGCCGCGCGAGCACCATGCCTCGCCGCGACGACGCCCCTTGGGCGCGCGCGGTGGCGCAGCGCGCGCCCGGAACGTCGTCGTCATCGCCCGCGGCGTCGCTCGCGGCGTCACCGTCGCGGTTGAGCGCGCGATTACAGGCGCAAATGGATGCGAGACGGCGAGACACGACGACGACGACGACGTCGCGTGCGCACGAGCGACGCATCGCGCGCGCGACGGCGCGTGAGCATGGCGACGATGCGGGCGACGGCGCGAGTGACGCCGATGCGCCGCGCGCGGGCGCGCGGGGCGAGGACACGACGGTTGGAGCTAGAGCGTCGACGTCGACGCGCTTCGCGCGCGGGTCTTCGGCGCGACAGCGCGCGATGACGAGCGATGGGACGCGCGCGTCATCGATGTCGGCGAGGAATGCGCGTGATTTGCCGCCGATAGAGCGCGCACGAGAGGCGGAGGTGGTGGAACAGCGCGTCGAGGACGCGGAGGCGGATGTTTCGGCTGGGTGCGGATGTTTCGGCTCCAAGGTGAAAATGAAGTCATCCAAGGCGACAAAGACGCGTACGATTGAGGATCTCGATGCTGAAGTCGAAGCTTTAGAGACGCTATCGTATGCCAAGGCCCTGGCGGTGGCGGATGAAGAGCCGGTGGTGATTAAGCGCAAGGGATTGGCGGCGGTTGAGGCGTCGGTTGGCGACCAACCGACGCGCTCGGCGCCGGCGACGGAGGATGAGACGCGTGCGGCTGCGGTCAAAGAGGCGATTGAAATCGAACGAGCGCGCATGGAGAAGCAGTTTTATGAAATGGAAATGCGATTGCGAAGCGAGGAAGCGGCGGTGCTTGAACGTGATCGTATGTCGCGCGAGAAGGATGCGGCGCTGGCAGAGCGCGAGCGTGTGTTAGCTGAGAAGAGCGAAGACGTCGAGCGACGTTTGATAGAGTTACAGATGGAGGAGAAGCGGTTAATGAGTGCGCGCACAAGAAGCGCGGCGCTCGCTTCGACGAACGCGTCGACGACTGGTGCAGAAGGTGATTTAAGCGACGTCGGCGAAGCCGCGTTGGAGAGCGAATTGAAGCGCATGCGCAAGACGACGAAGCAATTCTCCGAAAAAGAACGCGTTATGCTCGAGCAAATCAACGCTTTGCGCCGGGCACGAGACGCGAGTGAATCTCGAGTGCGTCAGCTTGCGGACGAACTCAAAGATGTACAAAAAGATCATGAGATGTGGTCGCGCGAGGAAAAAGCTGCCGAGCGACGATTCGCGACGACTGAAGAGAGCCCGAGCCCGGCAAAGACGACGGCAACGGACAGTCATGACTTACCCGATTGGTTAAGATCACCCGATCCCGTGCGTACAGTAACATCACCAGTCGTTCAAGACTCCGCATCGCCGACGTATAAGAAGTTCTCGCCCGCCAAGCTCATCATTCCAGAGAGCGCGCCGGCGAAAACGCCTCCGCCGACGCTCGGCTCGACGGCGCAGCATCCAATCTTCAGCGCCATACGCAACGGGCGCGTGTCCGAAGCGCAGGACATCCTAGTGACGCATATAAGCACATTTGATGTCGACACGCGCGATTCGTTTGGGAACACCGTGCTCATCGTTGCCGCGCAAAATAACCGCAAGCGCGTCACCAAAATGTGCGTCAAAGCCGGCGTCCCGCTCGACGCCCAAAACAAGCAAGGTAACACCGCTTTACATTATTGCTACGGCTACGGCTATTTTGAACTTGGAGAATACCTCATCAACAAGGGCGCAAACCCCGATGCAGTGAACAACGCAGGAGAGACGGCATTTGATGGATTATCCCCTGAGCAACGACGTCTGCTCCGAGCCACGCGAGAGACGCTCGCCCAAGCTAAGCGCTCAAAACACCCGCGCGCCGCCGCGACGCGCGCCAGCGCCCATCCAGACAGCTACTCCGACATCGAAAGCACCGTCGGACTCACCGATGACGACACCGAAGAGGAGGATGACGCATTTATGAGATAAATTAGCCTTTGCTCGCGTTCGACTCTGATAAAAAAAACCAAAAAGCCAACTCTAACCTGACCTTTACGTTCCCACACACGTCGACGCACCAATCATGCTCTCACGTACCTCCCGCGCGCTCTCCAAGCACTGGCAACATGCCCGCGCGTTCTCCGCCGTTCCGGACACCATGGTACGTCTCTCTCGCGCGCACACGGCGCGGAGTTCGCGCCGCCTACCCGAGGGTTATCTGTACCCAAACTCGGGACAAAACGTCCCCGCACCTTCCGCGACGTCGACGCGATCGCGCGTCGTGCCCGCACACTAACGCACGGTAATGTCGTATTCTTCTCGCGCCTTTAACGCAGATCGCGGCGGTGATTCGTGAAACTGGTCCGAGCTCAAACATGAAGATTGAAAAGGATTACCCGACGCCCAAGCTCGCGCCCGGCGGCGTCATCGTGAAGAACAAGTACTCTGGCATTAACTTTATCGACACCTATCACCGATCTGGTTTGTATAAGCGTGAGCTTCCGTTTATTGGCGGCCAGGAGGGTGGCGGTGAGATTGCGGCGGCGAGTCCTGAGGCGATTGCACAAGGCGTAAAGGTGGGTGACCGCGTGTCGTACTCTAGCGTGTTTCAGACGTACGCGCAATACACCGCGGTACCGGCGAGTAAGGTTATCACCGTGCCGGAGAGCGTCCCGCTCGATGTTGCGGTGTCTTGTGGCGTGCAAGGCATGACTGCGCATTATTTGACGCATTCTGCGCACGCGGGTTTAGTGAAGCCCGGTGAGTGGATGTTGATTCACGGCACGGGGAGCGGCACGTGCCAATGGGCGGCGCAAATGGCCAAGCTCCGTGGATACAAGGTGATTGGTACGTGCTCTAAGTCAAAGGAAGACATTGCCCGCGCGACTGGCGTTGATGAACTCATCGTGTACGATGAAGCTCCGGGTACGTCTTACGAAGACTACACGTCGGTTGACCTCGTGCCGCGCGTGATGGAAATCACCAAGGGCGAAGGCGTCAAAGCTGTCATTGATGGCATTGGTCTCGCCACGTACGAGACGTCCATCGATGTTTTGGCTCGCCGTGGTATCTTTGTGTCGTTCGGTAACGCTTCCGGTGCTGTCCCGGCGTTCCCGCCGCTCAAGTTTATCAACAAGTCTGGTTACTTGACGCGCCCGAAGTTGAACGATTACACCGTGACGCGTGAAGAGCTCATGGAACGTGCGAACGACATCTTTGGCTGGATCGCCTCTGGTAAGCTTCAAGTCGCCGTCGACCGTTGCTTCCCGCTCGAGCAAGCGGTCGAAGGTCACGACTACCTCGAAGCGGGCCGATCTCGCGGGAAAGTGTTGTATTCCATTCCCCAGTAAAAGCACTGTGTTTGAAAGCCGCTTTCTCGCCGTCGACTTTTGCAGACTCGTATTGAAATATTCTACTAAACATACATTCTTTTTGACTGATGACGTGCTTGATTATCGCGTGCGTATTACAATCATACCTATTTTCGCGCGCCCAACTTTACTGTACACTTCTCATTCACCGGCCTTCGGAAAATATTTTGAGGTATGATGCGTGGAAAAAAAACAAAAATGCGCCGCAATTCATCTCATCTATTTTGTATCGCCCCATCTCACGTTGAACCTCGATGCGAGGTAATGCGCGCCGATTGGACCACGGGATCCGTACGGGTAAAGTTCTGGCGCAATCTTTTGCTCTTCTATCTTGTCTAAAAGCGGAGTGAAGAGCTTCCACGCGGCTTCGAGTTCGTCGTTGCGAATGAACAAGCGCTTGTCGCCATTAATAACGTCCAAAATCAAACGCTCGTACGCATCTGGCAATTCAATTGCGTTGAACGCACTCTTGTAATGAAGATCCAAGTTGGTTTGATCGAGGCGATGGCCAAGACCTGGCACCTTGGTGTTGATTCGCAAGTAGATGGCTTCATCGGGTTGGATGCGAATCACAAGTTCATTCGTGACGTGCTCAACTCTTCCTTGACGCTCGCCGTACACATTACCCGGTGCGTGACGAAATTGCACACGAATTTCCGCCTGGCGCTTGTTCAACGCCTTGCCCGCCTTGAGCAAGAACGGCACGCCGTCCCAACGCGCGTTGTCGATGAACAACGCCATCGCAGCAAACGTCGGGCACAACGAACCCTTAGGGACGGTGTCGTCATCGAGGTACGAAGGCAAGATGCGACCATTGAACTCACGTCCCTTGTATTGTCCAAGCGCCACGTTATCAACCTCGATCGGTCGCATAGACTTGATCACCTTGACCTTTTCGTCGCGAATGTCTTCGGCGTCCAAGCTCGCCGGTTCCTCCATCGCGAATAACGCCAAAATTTGCAACAAGTGATTTTGCATGATATCGCGAATGATGCCGTAATGGTCAAAGTATCCACCTCGGCCCTCGGTGCCAAAATCTTCGCTAAAGTTGATCTGCACGTTACGGATGTAGTTGCGATTCCACAACGGCTGGAACATGATGTTGGAAAATCTCAACACGGTGAGATTTTCAATCAACTCCTTTCCGAGGTAGTGATCGATACGATACGTTTGCTCTTCGCTCAACTCTTGCGCCAAAGCCGCAGTGAGTTCACGCGAGGACGTCAAATCTCTCCCGAATGGCTTCTCGACAATCACTCTCGTGTCCCCAGTCTTACTTTGACATTCGCGCGCGGCGTTTTGCGCTACGGGCACAAAGATACTCGGCGGGATACTCAAGTAAAACACACGCTTCACCGACTTTGCACCCTTCTCATCGGCACACATCGTCTTATTCAAGTTGGCAAAATCTTCCGCTTGATCATACTGCCCAGATACGTATTGACATCTAGAAAAAAACTCCTCCGTTTTCGCCGCGCAATCGCTCCCGCCCGCCTTGGCCCAGTCGATTCGACACGTCAACGACATCGCAATCCTATCAATAAACTCCTCTCTCGTCATCCCAGATCGCGCGTACCCGTAAATCATAAAATTCTTCGGCAATCGTCCTTCATAGAACAACGCAAACAGCGCAGGGTAAATCTTCTTCTTCGCTAAATCGCCGCTCGCGCCAAACACCACAAAAGACATCATCTCCCCATCGCAATCGATCGCCCGCACCGTCGCCGCATCGCCCTCGCTCACGGGCGCTCCATTCGCCGCCGCGGGCGAGATATCCGCAAAGGTTTCATTCGACCCCGCGCGCGCGACCGCGCGCGGTGCGCGTCGCGCGGACGCGGACGCGTGTCCCGACATGGTCGCGGCTGGATTACGGCGCATCGCCGCGGCGACGATCGCGCCCGTTCGGCGCGCGCACGGGCGACGGATGAACCCGATCGCGCGCGTGGGCGCGCATGCGTGGGCGCTGGCGAACATGGCGCGTCGCGAGCGGGCGTGCGCGGGCGCGAGTGGCGACAGGCGGCGGCGAGTCAACGACGACGCGGTGTGCCAGGGTGGTGATACACGCAACGGTATATAAAACGGACCATGTGGCGATAAACCCATGTCGCGAACTCGTTGATGGAAGTAATTTTGGTACTATAGTGTGTAACGCACGGCGTTTTTTTTGAGCGTTTTTGTGTCTCGCGAGACGCGAGGCGCGACGACGGCACACGCCGACGGCGACGACGACCGCGCGCGTACGGTGTCGTACGCGTGCGTTTCGTTCTCTGTGTGTCTCTTTCGCGCGCATTCGTGGATCGTGGAGCGGTATGGTGGCGTCGGCGAGGGACGAGACGCGCGCGCGCGAGGCTGAGGTGAAGGCGTCGTCGGCGTCCGCGCCGGCGAGCGTGGAGTTCGTGACGGACGAGCGCACGGCTGGGGACGTGTGGCGCGCGGGTAAATATCGTGATTTTCTTTGGCGCATGCGATGCGCGGGCGTGGATGGTGATCCGCGATTTGTTGAGGCGCTGAATGCCATGGGGAGGGAGACGGAGGCGTTGCGAGCGATGAGCGCGGCGCAGCGGACGTCGGATGATCCCGGGCCGTGGTGGCGCGATGGTGAGTACGATGAGGCGCGCGCGGAAGATGCGAATGATAAAGGTATGCGTGCGATGTCGACGAAGGCGTATGTGCGGGCGTTTGATGCGTTTACGGAGGCGATTCGTTTGGAGCCGCGGCGCGCGGTGTACCACGCTAATAGAGCCGCGGCGGGCATCGCGCTCGGACGTTTTGAGGTCGCCGCCGACGACGCCCAGCACGCTATCGAGCGAGACGACAAGTACGTGAAAGCATTGATACGCGCTGGTACGGCAAATTTGAAAATTCGTCAACACGCCAAGGCGTTGGAGATGTTTCGACGCGCGCTCGAGCTGGACCCGACATCCGTCCCGGCGGAACGCGGCGCGCGAGAAGCCGAACGCGCGTTCAATGCGTCGAATCAAGAAGCCGAACGACAACGCGATGCCGCAAGACACGGTATGCGTGCAGCATTACCGCGTCATGACATCGATCAAGACACAGCGGCGGAATATTTACTGTCCGCTGAAGCGGCGCTTCGCGCGAATCCAGCGCTCGAAGGCGCCAAAGCCAACGTCGCCGAAGCGCTCGTTTCGTGCCAACGCTACGAATCTGCACTCGAACAGTGTAAAACGTTGCTCGATGACTCCCTTGACCGACAATATATCGTTGCCGAAACGCGCTGGCGCATGGGTGACATCGATGGCGCGCTGGCGGAGATTTCATCGTCGTCATTTCGGGACTCGTACGACGCCTTCGCGTGTAAAAAGTGCATCGCGCTCGGCGGTCGGCTGTTACATTTACAAGATTTAATCACTCGCGCCGAGCGCGAAGTGGAAGACGGGCAATATGCAATGGCTATAAAGTTATTGACTACAATATTAGAGCAACCGGAAGGGAAAATGACGACGAGATTTCGTGGAAGAGTGCTGCGTTTACGCGCGGAGAGTCGGTTTAAATCCCGCGAGTACGACGCCGGTGAGGACGATGAGGATGTCAATGCATACTTTGCCGCCATCGCCGCAGATTTAAGCGAATGCTTGATGCTTAATGGTAAAGACTTTGAGACGTTCATCTTACGAGCTTCGTTGCGTACGGCACGGGGGGATAATCAAGGGGCGTTTACGGATTTACGCGCCGCGCAAACCATCGCGCCGACGTACGTCGGCATCGATGTCATGGTTCGCGATGCCGCCAAGCGCGCGTTGCGCACTGATGGCACGTTCACGAATGGTGGTGCAAGTAACATCAACATGGACGGCAAGTCTTCGACGGGTGGGAAGTTTTATGACACACTCGGCATCAAGCCGAGCGCTTCGGCGCGCGAAGTGAAATCCGCCTATCGCAAACTCGCCGCGATGTGGCATCCCGACAAATGGACGCGATGCGGCGACGCCGACGCTGCGGCGAAAGCCGAAGAAATGTTCAAAATCATACATCGCGCGTACGCGACGCTTTCCGATGCCAAACAGCGAAGGCTGTACGATTGCGATCCAAAGCGTTTTGACTCTGTCGAGTAAGCCTCACACGACGACGCGCGTCGCGTCTGACGGTCACTACGCCCATGCGCGCCGTCTCGAGCGCATCGAGCGCGTGTTCAACATCACGCGTGACGTCGAACGCGCGCGTGTCCACCGTGCGTCGTCGTGCTGGCGCATGCGTGCGCGCGAGTGACGGCGCGTCCCCGTCGAGGCCCGAGGACGCGCCGCCCGCGACCAAGCGCCGCGTCGTACGGCGCACCACCGCGCCCGGTCGCAAGTTAACCGTTGAAGAAAAAGAGCAAGCTAAACGTGCGTTGGCGTTGCGCGACTGTGCGCTGCGAATCAAGCCCATCGTGGACGACTTGCTCGTCGCGTGCGCAGAGAACCAAGTGAGGCGCGCTCAAGAGCTCAAACTCAAGCTCAACGACGCTCTAGGCGGTGACGAATTCCTTCCAGCCGTCCCGAAAGACGCGCACATCGCCCTACTCACCATGTATGCGCGAAACAAGCTATCGGCATTGGCCGAGCGCGCATTCGCCGATGCCTTGCGCTCGGGCGTAGAGGTCTCCGACGACGACGTCTGGCGGCTCGTGGAATGCTTTGAAGACACCGGCGACGTCCAAAAAGCCGAAACCGTGCTCGCATACATGGAAAACCGCCGCGCACAACCACCATAGCGCGCATAGCTCACCACGGGGCCGTATTCCATGCGAAAACGACCACCCGTTTGGCCCAGCCGTCGCGCGCGAGACAGAGCCGGTTCGCGTCCCTCGCGTTCTGCGCCCCTCGCGCCCGTCCCGCCCTGACGTTCTCACCGCGTTAAAACCTCACGTGTATTATTATCTTTCATCTCGCGCGCGTGCCCGCCCGCCGACGCCGCGAGAAAGGCGATCAAACGCACGCATTAAGCTGTACGAGCCGCGCGCGCGGGACGCGACATGGGCCAGCCCTCGGTGCCGATGCGCCAGAATCGCCACGCTCACCTCGCATTTCGCACACGGTACGTTCACGCACACGCGCGCCAACGCGCGAGACGCGAAGAATAGACGATGCTCGACGAGTTTGCGCGAGATAACGCGCGAGATAACGCGCGAACGCGCGCGCACGGGGGCGGAATGGCGCGGCATGGCGATCGTGTGACGTCAGGCATTCCGAGAGAATTATTTGAGAATTACGCGTCTCTCTGTCGTGCGCGGGAGGATTTCGGGACGGCGCGCGAGTGTGGATGCGTGGTGAATGGGTTGGGTGCAGATGACGCGCGCGCGGGCGGTGGTCGTGCGCAGGGCGGGGAGAGATCGGAGGGGAATCGGGTTGAGGGTTGTGGGGGCGTTTCCGCGGCGTTCATCAGCGCGCGAGGCGTCGGTTGTCGCGCGCGCGGCGCGGTTGCGGATGTGGATGAGTAGAAATGTGTGTACTTACGCGGTGACTGACGGGTGAGAATGGTTTTTATGCGTCCAGGCGAGACTCTACGTTGCTACGGAGGCGAGATCTCAGACGTCGGCATCTTGAACGCGCGCGCGTGAGATATGAGCGCCGAAGTCGAAACTGCTGAGGTGGCTACTGGTGAGGTTGCGGCGATGACGGCAGGTGGTGATGGCGACAAGGTCCAAGCCGATGTTGTCGCCGCTGGGGATGCGCCGATGACGGAGGCTGAGGCTCCGGCGACGCCAGACGCTCCTCCGGCGACGGCGAGCTCGGGCGCGTGGCCGCCGCACGTTGTCACCGCAGAGCGTGGGGAGATTTTGTTGACGTTGAACCAGTCGATGAAGGCACCAAAAGGCTACGCGTACATTCCGGCTGGAGATTATGCTCCTTTCGAGGCGGCGTTCGTGGAGAGTAAGAGGCGTTCGCGCAAGCCGTCGAGTAAATTGGATGGCGGGATGTTCTCGGCGGGAGGCGTTGATGGCTCTTTCGCGGGTGATGACTCTGCGAAAGCGCCCGAAGTTGCAGATGAAGATCTCACAGAAGAAGAGCGAGCGATTCGTAAGGTGCAGCGTAAGGAGCAAAAGCGTCGCGAGAAGGAGGCGTTGCTCAAGCGTTTGCAAGAGATTGAATCGGCAAAGCAACAAGTGGCGCAGATTGAGGTCGAAAAGGCACCGTTGTTCGCCGCTATGCCACAACCTCGTCCTGCTTCGGTGCGAGCGCCGAAAGTCGCGGCGCCGTACGAGTATCGTCAGTCCACGCCCAGTGCGTCAAAGTCTGCATCAAAGAAGTCCATACCGTTGGCGGGCGGAGGGTATAAGAAGATGCGCGACGGTCGCCTCATCACGAACCGCCGCTTGCTTCGTGAACACGAGATCGATCAAGATCGACAGATGCGCAACAAGGAGATGGTCAAGCGTTGTCGCGAAGTGTTGAACCAGACGAAAAAGAATAAATTCCATTGGATCTTTTCTGTTCCCGTCGACGCCGTGCGTTTGGGCATCCCAGATTACTACAACATCGTGAAGAACCCGATGGATTTGGGAACGATCAAGAAAAAGCTCGACGACAAAAAATACGATAATCCGCTTGCTTTTCGCGACGACATGCGCTTGATTTGGGACAACTGCGCGTTGTACAACGAGCCGACAACAGATGCTGGGCACATGGGTGAGGTGATGCGCGGCGAGTTTGAAACCGCCTGGTTGAACAGCGGGCTTGAAATGTACGCCACGGAGGAGCAAGAGATTCGTGCGAAAGAAGAAATTGACATTCGCAACACTCCTGCTGAGCCGCTCCGTCAAGAAGACGTAATGGTCGAGGAAGTCAACCAACAGCTCGAAAAGATGCGCCGTGAACTCGAGGAACTCAAGCGTCAAAAGCGTGAAGCAATGTACAAGGATGATGAGGATCTTTTCGATGACGACGAGCCCATTCCGCGTCCAAAAAGCCGCTCTCGAGGTGCGAGTGCTGCTCAAAAGAGACGCGCGGCTGATAGCGATGAAGACTTCGACTTTGACGATGCACGCATGGACGAGGACACGTACCGAGAGTTCAAGGAGGAGCGCAAGGCGAGAAGCGAAATCAAGCGCGCGGCGCGCACGGAGAGTCAACCAATGCCAAAGCGTGAAATGTCTTTCGATGAGAAACATGAGCTGACGATGTTACTGCAAGATCTTCCCGAAGACAAGCAAGGACGCGTTGTTCAAATTGTCAGCGAGCGCAAGAAGGGCTTGGGTCAAGGCGACGAGGATGATGAGATCGAAATCAACATTGAAGAGTTGGATTCAGAGACGCTTTGGAAGCTCGACAAGTACGTCCGTGGTGTTCTACGCCCGAAGAAGCGCAAGCTCAACGCGGCTGAACAGTTGCTCGAAGCCAAGCAGCGCGAAGCCCAAGCCGCGCGAGAACTCGCGGCTGTGGAAGACACGTTGCGCACGGTGCAAGAGACTGGCGGCAGTTACCAAGACGTCGTCAACGGCGGCAAGCCCGAGCCGGCGGCGAAGAAAGCCAAGGCGGACTCCGACACCGATGATTCCGACTCCGATTCAGACACATCCAGCTACGACAGCGCTGAAGGTGGCGGAAGCAACCCCGAAAAACAACGCGCGGCGCTTGAAAAACACGCCGGCGACGCCCCCGTGGACCAGTCGACAAACGTCTTCGCCAAGGAAGCACCCGGGATCAAGCAAAACGTATCCAAGGCTGCAGTGAACGTGCAAAACCCGTCAGGTTGGGAGACACTCGCAACGTCGGATGCGCCTGCGGCGGGCACGCCTCAACTCACGCGACAAGACGCCATCCCTGATGACTTGTGGAGCGAATTCGAAGCGGCGGCGCAAAAGAAGCAAGAACTTGAGCAGTCTCGCCAGGAGGACATCAAGCGCGCCGAGGCTGAACGCGCACAGGAAGAAGCTGACAAGAAGGCTGCGGAAGATGCCGCCCGCGCCGCCGCGCAAGCCGCTGCCGATGCCAAGCGTCGCGCCGAAGAAGAAGCCAAGGAAGCTGAAGCCAAGGCGCGCGAGGAGGCGCGCGCCAAGGCGCGCGAAGAGCTTCAAAACACCTCGCAAACCGTCGACCTCGAAGAACAACGGTTGGCCATGAAGCAATTCGGCGGTGATGGTATGGGTGGAATGATGGGTAACATCGACGCCAAGGCTCTCAAGGGCGATGGTCAATGAGCGCGTGCGTCGCCCAGGACAAACCACAAAAACAACTCGAAAAAAAACACCCACAGAAAAACACAAAACACAAAACACACCAAAGAACAAATTTACAATTATTAGCCGGAGAATAAAACCACTAAAGAATGAAGGAGACGATAGGTTTTGTTTAATAACACCACACGCACATGTAGCACAGCACATACACAGCGCGCGCGCCGACTGAACGAAGAAATTTGAAACTCAACAAACGCCGAGCGGCGCTTGACGATTTTGATTCATCATCAAGCTCAACATCGGTGGGTGTTTAAAGTTGATTGTAAATCAGCTTGAATTACATGCGAGTTCTCTCCAAACTACTTCACCATTCTAATAATGTACGCCGCCTCGGTTGCGTCACCGCTAATTGCCCTTGACGTCGCACGCGCTAGTAAACAGCGAAGCGCTTAGAGCGCCGAGGTGAGGTAAATGGCGAGGGCGCCAGAGCCGATGATACCGGCAACAGTCGCCGCCCAGTAAACCAAGTTACCTTCGTACTTGTCACCGTCGGACTTGAAGTCTTGCGGAAGGTAGATCGGCGAGTATTCGTCGACGTTCGCCTTACCGTTGCGGAGGCCGAGCTTGTACACGTAGCCAGACTTGCCAGTGCGCCTGCGACGTCGAAACACAAAAATCTACACGTCAGTCCCACGTCTCGCGTATCGATCGAATAAAACCGCGCGCATCGCACGCATACACCCTTTATGCACGTGCCCTCGCACGATTATCACCGCACGCGCCAACGACGCGCCGATACCGCCGCGTCGCGACGCCGCGCGCGCGACGGCAATCAATATCCACACCCAAGATACGGTGCCACGAGGTCGACCACGTACGTCTTCGGGGCGGAACCCGCCTCGGTGGAGCCCTTGTAGCCAACCAAACGCTGCGCCGGCGCAGCCTTGATACCCTATTTCGCGTTAAACACACATCGTCAGTACGCGTCGTCTTGACGCGAGACGACCGACGCGAGACGACCGCGCGCGCGCGCGCCACTGCGCCTCGATGCGCGCGAGTGAATGAATGAATCCACGGGCGTGGATCGAACGATCGCGACGTCGCGCGAGCACCCATCGCGCGCGTACACGCACGCGACGCACGCGACTATTTCAACTCGATATATCCCCCGCGATCGCGCGCGCATCCGAGACTTGCGCGCGCCCGCGAACGCGCGCGAACCGCACGCGATCCCCGTCCGCGACGATCGATCCCTCTGGGCGCGCGCGCATCGTGCGTGCGAATTCTCATGACGTACTCTCTTCGGGCCCGAGGCGTTGTTCATGACGACCAACCCGCGCTTGGTGGCGACGGATTGCTTGGACGCGGTGAAGCGCGCGGAGGCGGTGAAGGTGCTCGTGGTCAAGGCGTTCATGGTAAAGCGCGCGAGAGGGGCAGAGTGCTCGAATGGCGCGCGACCGCGACCGCGACCGCGCGAGATCCGCTGTGGATCACGTGGTTTCGTATACGGGAGGAAATATATCCGGTATACGATCCGTGGGTCCGAGAATTATTTATCGATGCCCGCGTGATCCATACGTGGTTTCGTACACGTGAGGAAATCTATCCAAGGAAGTACGACCCGTGGGTCCGAGAATTATTTATCGATGCCCGCGTGATCCATGCATGTTTAGTATGTGTCGCGCACGGTGTGTGTCGGTGGATGTCTATGGGATCTGGGGCACTCGTGGGGTGGAATGTAAAGATATTTAGCTCGGGTTGGGTTTTGTTTTGGAGGCGTGATTAGCGTAATATACGACGGAGGCGATGCGCGCGGTGGGTGATGGACGCCATTCTCGCGCGCGAGCGTCGACGCGGGCGTCGTGGCGGACGTGAACGGTGCGCGCGCGTGCGTGATGTTGTTTTCGAGCGGGCGTCGTCGTCGCGCCTCGGTGGTGGCGGTGGCGTCGTCGCGGATGCACGCGAGACGAGCGAATGCGCGCGCGTCGAATGGTGTTTCTTTGGTGTTCATCGTTCTCGTCGCATCTTGCGCGCTGTGGTGTTGCTCCGGGCGCGTCGTCGCCGAGCTCGTGGCGTTAGACACTGAAACGTTTAAGCGTGATGTGCTGAATTCGCGCGAGCCGTGGGTGGTGTCGTTTACCGCTGGGGAGGGGTGTGAGATTTGCACGTACGTGGGCGCTAAGTACGAGGAGGCGGCGCGGAAGGCGTCGTCTTTGGGCGTGAAATTCGGTGTATTCGATGTGTCTGCGGAGGGCGTGGAGCTGGATGAGTTGGCACAGGTGGTGGCGTTACGAACGATACCGATGGTGCTGGCGTATCCAACGTATAAGACGGAGAATCCGTACGATAGACGACGGAGCGTAAAGTCGCCGGCGGCGTATCCCATCGCTTCGGCGGATGGCACGGTGAATGAGGTAAGCGCGCGCGCGTTTACGACGTTTGCAGAGAAAGCGTTACCGACGCATTTGGTTGAGCGCATAGAGATTACTGGGGATGTGGTGAATGAGGATTTAATTATGAGTAAAGACGCGAGCGCGAAGACGCCGACGGCGGTGTTGTTAACAAATAAGGCAACGACGTCCTCGTTATTAAAAGCCATCTCGCACGAGCTCGAAGGGCGCATGCGGGTGATTGAAGTCGCGTACCCATCGTCGGCATCGGAATTGCCTCGATTACCGGGCGTGGATGCGTCGCAATCCCCGCGACTCGTGGTGTATTCCGCTGGGACGCTGGCGGCGCCTGCGATGTTTGATAGCGACGCACTCAAAGCAGATCGCGTGCGAGAATTTTTAACCGCCAATGCCGGCCCCGAAGTCGAGCTTGAGGTCGAAATTCGAAGCGCAAAGGCTGGAGCGAAGACGTCCGATGCCAATAAGGGTGCTCAGGAGGACGCGTACGCGCCGCAATCTGTGCTTGCGCCGTTGCGAGGCGCCGATTTCAAAGCAACCGTCATTGATGACCCTAAATTTCACGTCGTGGTGTTTACAAAGTCGAGCGATGTGTGCGATGACATTGTCAAAGCATTACCGGCGCGCTTCGAAGCTTTCCGTGGTACTGTCGCTCTTCACGAAGTCGTCGTCGGCAGTGGCGACGAGGATGCCAACGCGTTGCTCGCCGACACATCCTTGGGCTTGTTCGCCGACGCTAGCGCGTGCGTGGACATCGCCGCCTTTCCGGAATCCGATGAAGGCGAGGCACGCGATGTCGAACTGTTCAAGCCATCGACGACGACGAAAGCCAGTGGTTACACCGCCGAGAGCCTCTCCACGTTCATCATGTCGCACATCATGGATTTATCCTTGGAAGTCGACGCTAAAACTATGGATCGCGCGCTCTTTGGTCGAGAACCGCACAAACCGAAAGTTTTACTCTTCATGGACGAAGGTGACGAGACGTCGCACGACGCAGTTCGCTTATTGTCGTCGGCGCACAAGGATTTCATATTCGCCGTCACCACGAGCAAAGATGAACAGTTGGTGGCGCAATTTCAAATTAAAAAGCGTCCCGAGCTTGTCGTCATTTCCATGAAGGCAGACGACGACGCACCGGTCACTGAAGATGGCATGGGAATGCGCATGAACGTGCATAAGTACCCAGCGCAAGTATTCATGCAACAAATAGCCAGTGCGTGGATTGAACAGCTTCGCACGCAAATCTTTGGCATTGACACAGCGTCGCTCAACATTCCGGTGCCATCCACGGTGGATGACCAGGCACAGTTCGACGCCGAGTGCGCCGCAAAGGGCGGATTGTGTGTCGTAGCGCACATCAAAGATAACAATCCCGCGCACGTGAAAGTCATTCACGAGCTCGCGAAAACGCTGCACAACAAACCTTTCCACTTTGTCATCGTCGACCCATCGACGCAGCGCTCGTTTTCAAGCGTGTTCGAGGTCAACAATCCAGTGGACTACCCCACGGTGACCGTGCTCGCATCTCGCCAACAGCGCGCGGTGACGCACAAAAAAGAATTCGACTTGCACAGTCTGAAAGCGTTTTGCGAAGACGTGCTCAACGGCAAGGTGAAAACGTGGCGTTTCCAAGACATGCCAATCCTCGTTCAAGGCGGCGAACGCGTTGAGGAGGTGATTGAAGAAATAATCGAAGAAGAGTTCGACTTGAGTGACATCATGGGCGAAAGCGTTGAGGGTGAGGCGGCAATGTCTCGTGAAGAGCTCGCGGCAAAGCTTGCGGCGGAAGAAGCCGCCGCCGAGGTGGAGCGCAAGGCGGCTGAGGCGGAGCGCAAGGCTGCCGAAGACGCCGCCAAGCCGAAAAAGAAGAAAAAGTCAAAGAAGAAGAAGAAAGCCAAAACAGAACTGTAAGAGCAGTAGATAGCACGCAATAACTTTAATGAAATGAATGGTAATATTCGTACAAATCGCTAGAGCAGCAGCCAAATGCAAAGTCCCCAATACGGGATATACGCCAGTGCGCCCGCTTCCTTATCGAGCTTGTTCATGAAATACGCTTGCCAAATGCACACGAGCGCAATATCGACAACAAACGCGACTGAAACGCGATCGGTGTGCATGAGTGTGTTGAAGTACTCGGCGCGTTCCGCGAAACCGCCGACGGATGGGTCTTCGAATAACGTCCAGTACACCGAAAGCGCGCCGATACCGAGTCCAGCCAAACCAAACGCCTTGCTCATGAGCCCTTTCTTGCCCAAGCGGGATTCACTCGAGCCTTCGCCATCGGTATTCAACGCGGGGTCCCAAGATTCCACGGGCGTCGCCGCGCGAATCGCCATGTACGGCAACAACACGGCGTTTGTCAAAAACATGCCAATCGACCACATCTTTGTCGTTGGCAAATCTCGCCCGCGTTTGTCCATCAATAGCAAAGGCAAGAGCATGAATATGAATGTTTCCGCAAAATTGAACACGCCCAAGGAGACCGGATGTACGTACGGAGCGTCCCCGAGCGCGTTGATGCCAAACTTATTCAGCACCGGCAACACGAAGAAGAAATCTGTCGACGACGCAATGACGTCTTGTAATGTTTCAGGCTTGATAGCGTACGCAGGATCACCCGGAATGGGGTTATCACTCGGGGACAGTAGCAAGACGTACCAGTACACGGCGCCCGCGAGCCAAAATGCGGCGCTCGTCAACGCATTCGATGCTTCAGACTCCCCACCGCGCGCGACGACATCCGCCGTCAATTTTTCATCACTCTTCGCCGGTACATTGATACCGCCTTGGTTTGCCTGCCGTGCCGCAATCTGCTTCTTCACCAACGGCGCGACGACGCGAATAATCGAAAAACTCGCCTCGCCCAACTTTGCGGGCGACTCCACCACGTCCCGCGCGTATATCAACTTACCACTCTCCTTTGATATTTCGTAAAACGACGCCCCTCGCGCGTTGGGAAACGGTTCGCCGAGAAGTTCAACATGCCATGTCATCCCCACTGACGTATCCTCGGGACCATTCGACGTCGCGCGATCGATAATAAAGTCCATCTCATCCGGGATGCCAGAGCAGCTCTCCTCAAACAACTTTCTCACCGCCGCTTTGCCGACAAACTTCTCCGGGAAGTTGAAATCTTCGTACACGATGTCGTCGTCGACGCATTGTAACGCGCGTTCGACGTCACGGACGTTGATGGCGGCGTACATTTCGCGCACCACGTCGTCGGCGCTCGCGGCGGGGCTGATGTTTTGGTGATGACGTCGCGACTCGAAACGCATCGGGCTACGCGCGTGTACGCGCGCTGTGCGCGTCGCATCGCGTTGCGGCAATGACGCACGCATCGATGATGTGTGCGCGCGCGTCGCGCAGCGCGCGAGCGGCATCGCCATGCGTCGCAGTATGCCGTACACGGGGAATGATTACACGATTCTGAATGAACGAGGTGTGTGTGTGTGTGTGTGTGTGTGTGTGTGTGCGTAAGTTATTAATCAATGGCAAAGCCTAACGACGTGCGTGACGCGTGGCGATTTAAAAGTCTCCACCCGGGGTAAAGACATCCCACCAGCCCGCGGCGTACTTGTTGTACGGCGCAGTCCAGTTCTTGGGCGCCTTGAACGCCGCCGGATCGATCGGCGCCGAGCTCTTCAAAATGTCGCGCGCCGCACCCTCGACGCCACCCTTGTACACTCTATCCATACGAAGCTTCACAAAATCATTCCACACACGATCAGTAGTGACCACCGCAACGCACGGTTGACGAATCTTCGCCTTGACGTCCGGCATCGCATCCAAAAACGCCGGGTTGGCGACGATCCAGAAATCTTGCGCCTTTTGCTTCTCCTTGAAAAAGCGACGACGCTCGCGTAAAATTTCAGGAAAGTGTTCGCTGTTTTCATCATTGAGCATGAAATCCGCGTTCGCTACGCAATAGTAGAACTGCGCCACCTACGATCAATCATACGACCATCACACACGCGCACGAACCGTCAGTATACACAATCGAGACGCGTCTCCCATCGCGCGCGCGCGCGGCGTCCCGTCGACGTTATCCACACCCTCGTCGCGCGAACCAATCCACAATCGCCACCACCTCACCGTGCGCGCCCTCGCGCGTGATCGCCGACCCTCCTCGCGCGCGCGCACACATCTACGCCGCGCATCCCCCCGCCCGCGCACATCCGCGCACATTCGCGCGACGACCGACGACGAGACATCCACGAACGCACCTGGTCAGAGCTCGCATCAATCGCTTGCGCGGACGCGCCCGCGGCGGACTCGCGCGCGCGCACGGCGGCGCGCGGCTTGGCTGACGCCGCGCGGCGGTGCGTGGAAAGGCGTGCGATCGGGGCGGCGATGGAGGACGTCGATGCCATCATCGTCGGCGGCGGCGACGCGTTGAGAAGTGTCGCGCGAGCGGCGCATCGACGACGACACCGTATCCGCGGTTGCACACAATTGCGATCACATAGTGCTACGCATGACACAGTATGTGATTATGACACCCGGGAGTGGAGATCTTGGTGGCGTTGTGTGTCGTGTACTGTTGATCATGGGGTTACATGGCTCACAGTATGTGATTACGACACCCGGGAGTGGAGATCCCGCGATTTGGTCGACCGCGATCTGGATCGCCTCGCTGCGGCGGTCGCGCGATGCGTACGCGCGCGTGATGCGGCACGTGATACGGCTAGGGAGATGCGATAGATGTGTGTTATTTTTAGTAGTGTTATTATTATACGTATTGGTAGCGGTGGTGATGTGAAGATATGGCGCGTACGATGACGGGATTTACGCGACGAGGTTCTCGTGCGCGTACATGCCAAAGAGAAACGCCCCGAGCCACGCGGCAATTTCAATAGATGGGTTCACCACGGCGCTCACGATGGCTGGGCCGGGGCAGACGCCAGCCAAACCCCAACCGGTGCCGAAGAGAATGCCGCCCAAGAGTAAGTTTTGGTCGACTTTGGAGTTTTTGGGAAAGTCGAATTCGTTGTACGCGCACTTTGGGCGGTGCACGCCGGTGTGCGCCTTGATGTAACGAATGCCCGGTGCGGTAAGCGCCATGGCACCGCCCATGACGAACATCAAAGACGGGTCGAATGAGCTTTCGGTGACGGATAAGAACCCGCTGACCTTGGCCGGGGACATCATTCCGGAAATCACCAACCCGACGCCGAAGACGAAACCCGCGAGGCTGTCCACGAGCACGTCGATGGTATGCTTTTTCGATTGCGGCGGGTGCGCAACTGAACCCTTACCGTCTGAACCGGCTTTGCGCAAATGATGGTCGATGTAATACGACGTTGCCGCGAACGCCGCGACGCTCGCGACGGCAATCTTCATCCAAAGCGCCGCGCTCTCGTCGCTCGGCGTCGACGCCCCGCGCGCCAACACGTTGATCCCAGAATTCACCCCGAGCGCCTCATTCGTGCGACCAAACGTCGCAGAGCACGCACCAGCCATCATAAACGTCACGGTATACACCATCGAACGCACGCTCAATCGTGAATTCCCTACGATCCCGTGTCCGCTCGTGCACCCGCGGCCCATCGCCGCGCCGAATCCAACCAACGCCCCCGCGCATGCCGCGCGCCCAGCGCCAACCATTGCTCGCGACATCGTCTCGTCGTACACACCGACATCCCGCGCGAGCGCGCCCGCGGCGATGAGCCCGCCCACGAACGCCAGTCGCCACGGCTCGAGCGAGCCGCGCACTAAACCTTTGAAGGCACCGCTCACGCCGAGCACGCGACCGCTCAGCGCGAGTTTCCCCACCGTAGCCACGCCCAGGAGCGCACCGCCCGCGAGCGCGGTGTACGGCGTGAAAGATAGCGTGTACGACATGCGTTCTGCGTGCGTGCGAGCGCGTGCGCGCGACGTCGGCGGCGGCGAATGAGGGGAATCGCCGCGAATGCACCGAGAATTCTTGGGCCGAACCCTATAATTTTTTCGACACCTCTATAGTCTTATATTCCGCACAATGCGCAAGAGCTCCGTTTTGTGTGAATTTATCGGGGCGTGTGCCGTTGACGCCCATCTCTCTCGCGTGCGCGCTCGCGCGAGTGCGCGACGCCCGTGCGCCGCGGATCGACGCCTTCGTCGCGCGCGAACGCACGCCCACTTTATACCGCGCTCGCACTCGCGCCGTCGTCGCGAGCGCGGGTGCGCGACGCGTCGTCACGCGCCATGGCGAACGCGGGCGAGTTGCTCGCGCGCGCGGATGCGTTGCTTAAAAAGTACGTCGGCGCCGCGCGTCTCGATGCGATGCGATGCGACGGGACGCGCGATTGAGACGATCGTGATCGCTGTGCGTGCGCGCAGACGCGCGAGGCGATTGGCGATTGGCGTCGTCGTCGTCGCGCGCGCGGGTGTCGGTGGTGTTCGCGGCGATGGGAGACTGACGCCAGCTCGCGGCTGCGATGCGATTCGCGATAGGTACGATGCGTATTTGCCCAAGACGACGCAGCGCGTGGAGGCTGAATTAAAAGTATCGAATCTTCAAGGAACGGAGGCGTTTACGGCGATGATGACGAATGCGGAGACGATATTGTCGGAATTGTTGGAGAAGGCGCGCGCGGTCAAGGCGGAGAAGAATCGAGCGGCGGTGGCGACGCTCAACGCCGAAGTGCGGCGAGGGAAGAATTACTTGCGCGGAGAAGTGCCCAAGTTGAGGAAGATTGCCAAGACAAAGGCGAGTGGGGTGACGGATGACGATGTGAGGGCGATGCTTGAGATTGTGGATGAGTTGGAGACGCGCGTGGAGAGCGTGTCGGATGGCGTCACGCGCGCGTTGCCGCCTCAAAGGAAACCAAACCCGAGTGGTGGCTACGGTGGACCTTCGGTGGCTGTGAACATTGACCCGAACGTGCAACCGGGGTCGTCATCGAACCCGTTCGTGAACATGGAACACAGCGAGACGAGTAAGGCGTTTAGAATGGAATTTGAAGAACGCAAGAAGAAACAAGACGCGGGCCTCGACGCGATTTCTCGCGGTTTAGGCGTATTGAAAGACATTGGCGGGGAGATGACGGAGGAGATGCGTCGACAAGAACCTATAACAGATGCCATCGAAGAGAAATTAGACTCGGCGAATAGGGACATCCGCACGGCGAATGCGAAACTGAAGCACGCGGTGACGAAGATGCGCTCGACGCGTAAATTTTGCGTGGACATTATTCTCATATGCGTCGTGCTCGGAATCGCGTTGACTATGTACAAGACTTTGGCGTAGCCGATGATAATTTTAATACAATTTTTAGTGCTAGTAGATTACTTCCATCGCCAATGCGCGACGAGATCAAACATTTCTTCCCGCTTGGCGAGGCTTTGCAAAGTGAGCGAATGTCCGGCGGTGGGGAATATTCTAACCTCGGCCTTACCTCCGGCGCTCACGGCGAGCTTAGCTTTATCGCGTGCTTCGTCGGGGATTACCACTGTGTCGCGTGCGCCCAAGAGCACTAAAATGGGCACCTCAAAACTCAAATTAACGAGCGCGTTTGCCCTGTCGTTGGCGCCGACGACGTCATAAATTCCGCACGCCGTTCGCAACGTCACACCCTTCTTCCAACTCAAATTATCCGCATCACACTGCGCCTGCGCGTCGGGATCAATATCTGGACCGGTTTCATCATCTGTGATCACATCAGTCGGCCTCGAGCTCACCTCGAGGCGCGGAATGAAGCGCGCCAGCAACGACAACGCGCTGACGGCGACGCTCGGTAGCGACATTTTCATCTTCATCAGCGGGTTAATCAACACCACGCGTTCGATTTTCCACCGCCCCTCTCGTCGCAGCACTTCTGCGACATACAATGCAAGCGCACCGCCGAGTGAACTCCCACATATAGATACTGCCGCGGCGGTGTCCTCGCCGCCGACCGCGTCCAGCGTCGCCCGGGCGCGCTTGACAACCTCCTCTTTCCCCGTATACACCCCTCGCGCGTCCGCCCCCGACGCATCCACGCACGTGCCATGCCCAGGTAAATCAAACGTCACCGCACGCGCGCCTCGTTTCGCCAGCGCCACGGTCAACGCGCGCACGTTCGGGTTGCCCACGTGCGAGTTCAAGCCATGAATCACCAACACCGTCGGCGCTTTCGCGCTCGCATCGCGCGCGCGCACAACCTCCGTGCCGAACGCCAAATCGAGCGCGCGTATTTCGACGCTGGCATCGGTCAACTCCAGCGCCGGCATCGCGCTCGGCGTCGCGCGCTCGCGAATGCCGCGCGCGCGACGCACCGTGTGCACGGCAGTCCACGACGCGCGAGCTCACGCCGCCATGATCGTCATCCACGACGACAGCTCGGAGGACGACGAGCACAAGCTGCCGGTATTGTTTAATCGCGTGAGATCGTCGTCAAAGGTGCGCGAGAGACTCGCGAGGCGACGCGCACGAGTTGACGAATGAATGTGTTTTTGAATGCGTAGCAACAGCTCGAGAGCCCAAAACAGGTGAAAGTGGTGACGCTCCCGCGCGATGCGGGCGAGGACGCGCCCGAGCCGGCGTGGATGGCGAAGTTTAAGTCGCCTGATGCGGGGATTAGTGCGGCGCTCGCGTCGTCGTCGTCGTCGAGCGATGCTGATGAAGACAAGGATGAGGAGCTCACGGCGCCGACCATTGACGATGGGAAGGAGAATAACGAACGTCGCGTGCGTGCATCAATCGGTGATGCTGGGACGAGTGGGATTAAAGAAACGAAACCGGCATCATCGCCGTTGCGTAAGCCGGCGAGTGCTGGGGCGGTGGTGGCGCCGAAAGCGCCGATAGAAGGGTCGTCGACATCCATCGAGCTCGTGGTTCCGGCGACGTCGCAAGGGAAATCCAAAGTTTTATTCGAAATCGAAGGCTCGGGAGAGGCGATTGATTTAGATGGAGATACTGGTGCCGTCGGGCGTTGGCTCGCTGAAGGTTCGCGGTCGTTAAAGGTGGATATGAAGGGGGTGATGTACAACGCGCGCGTGGTGCCGTGCGCGGGCACCGTCGTCATCGTCTCTGTCGGCTCGGATGTCGCAAAAGTCGAGAGCATCCATCGCGAATACGTCCAACTTCGCGAGGATCCGAACGCAATGGGTGGTATGGAAAACTTTGGCGTCGGTTCTTTATTCGATGCAGATATACGCGATGAATCTGGGGACGTAGACGCCGCGCCCGAAGCGTCCAACAAGCGCAAACGCGGCGCTGACTCCACCGCCGCCAAGCCCCGTAAACCCGCCGCAAAGCGCAAGCCCGCGGCGAAAAAGTCCAAAGCAAAACCCCGTACGCGTAAATGATGTCATTAGCGCGTCGTACTGCGGCGCACTGCGTTGTAATTTGATTCGATTATTCGCGTTCGCTATTCGCTTATGATGACTTGTCTTTTGGCTCCTCCTCTGCACAATCTGCACACTTCGACGCCCCGTCACGTGTCGCGCGCGTAAGATCGCATACACTGCACGCACGCATACACGCGCGCGAGCACACATCGCTTTTGGTGCGCTCTGACGAGCGTGAACCCCATACGCGCGAGGAATACGGACGATCAGCCATGCCCACCGGCGATGCGCGACGCGTCTTCAAGCTCTCCCTCGACGCCGATGACGCTCGCAAGCAGCGCTACGTGATCGAGACGCGCGTGGCAGGTGGTGGACGTCTCGGTGTGTTTCTCATAGGGCTCAAGAGCCCCGATCGGGTGATGGTGAGCGCGTCTTCGTCTCGCGCGACGTTGTCGAGCGAAGAGTTCGTCGTGAGCGATCAACATATTGAGCGAGAACTCGTCGAAGCGCGCGCGATTCGCGTCGTGCGCGTCGATCAGGGTGAGGCTGTGTACGTTATCGATGATGGTAGCGAACGGTCCGGTGCGGCTGCGGCGGTGGTTGGAGGCGTAAACGCGTCTGCGGCAAGCACGGCTCTGGCGAAAAACGACGACGTCATCATCGGGATGTTGAGTGGCATCATGAAGGGTGCGAGTCCGCGAATCACGCACGTAGATAGACCTGCGCTTGGTGAAGATGCCTCCGGCGCGCGAGCGTCGCCGGCGACGAGCGCTGGGCGGACGACGATGCTCACTCCGCGTACCGCGCGAGGCGGTCAGACGGCTGCGGCGGCGGCTTCGAGGACGAGTGCGAGCGCTCAATCGTCCATTGCGGCGTCACCGAGCGGTGAATATAGCTCACCATCCGCATTTTATTCGTCTACATTCTCGAGCGGGATAGATACGACATCAACGCAAGGAGGTGTGGATGACTACATTGAAAACATGATGAGTGACTTTGCAGGGCTCTTGACGGAGAACGGCGTGCAAAGTCGTAACCCTGGCTCGACTTCGGGGTTACCTCCCGGCTTTACAGGTGCAGGATCGATGGCGACGGAATCTCGCCTAGGGTCGGCGTATGCGCAGCGCAGCGCTTTCGGGGCTTTAGCAGAACTAGAACAAGCACCGCCGTTGATGGGTGGCCATCGCGAGCTGAGTCCTTTCTTTGCGTCATCGGATGCAGCGTCTGGCGCGTTCGAAGGCGCGTTGGAATCTGGTGTGGATGTCGCGCCGATCGAAGACACGTCGCTTTTGCGCGCGGGCATGGATGAAGTGGACATGACGGAGCTTGCGAGTGAGGATTTGGGATTTGGAGCCACTCCCGGAGAGTTGAAGGACATGTTAAACCGCACGGCGTTGATCGACTCCATCGAGAGTGATTTGATAGATTACGATGAAACCTCAGTACTCAGTGCGATTGGAACGTCTCGAGAACGTCGTCGTGAGAAGCGTCACAACAGCCGCGTGGCTGCTGGCACGGACAAACCTGCTGAATATTACGAAGCGGGTGCGATTGCTAGTCGAGCGGCGGCGGCAACTGAGAAGAGTAACGAAATTTGCGATGATTTCAACCTTCGCGGCAACAGCTTCGAGTGTTATGGGAATTGCGGGCGCGTTCATGCGTGTAAGGTGTGCGAATCACCGCAGCACCCATTCGGGAGATGCCCACAGCTCGCGGCGAACATCAACAAGCGCGTGGCGTCCACCGTGAATAATGTCTGCGTAGACTACTATTTGAATTCCGTAGACGACACCGGTGGTGCGCTTCGAACTGGTTGGGATCAAGACAACCACACGTGGAATTTGTGTCCTCGGGGTAAGTCATGCACACTTCCTCACGTGTGCGGTTCGTGCGGTAAAGAGGGCACCAATGCACACTTGGCGTCGTGTCGCCTCTCTGCCGTCTTTTCACAACCCAAAATCGATATTTGCCGAAAGTACTATTTGCATTCGCTCGGCGATTATTTCAAAATGGAAGGCGACGGTGCGCAAAAGTTTAAACTCGGTAACACCGGCGGGTGGAACTTGTGCTCAAAAGGCGATCGATGCCACTCTCGACACATTTGCGGGCACTGCGGTTCTGAAGGCCGCGGCAAGCACACACCAGAGTGCAAACTGTATCCGCTATGCGGCGTCGTGCATCCCGCAGATAAACAACCTTGCTTTCTGTATTACATGAAGTCTTTAGTTGGCATCCGCGAATTCGAAAAAGGTTTGCTCAGCGGCAGCGCCAAGAGCTTTTGCTCGCAAAAGAAGGGAGAATGCACCGGGCATCACGTGTGCGGTTCGTGCGGGAATGACGGCGTATCACCGTACCATTCGAATGGCCATGCGTCGACGTGTCGCATGCGCACCATTGCAAATGAGGTTGACCCGACTTTGGACCCACGAACGAAACAATTGCTTAAAGATTATCAAGAAGAGCTTCAGCGCTTGCGCGAGGAAAAGAACGCGTTGAAGGAGGCAAAAAACCAGTCGACGAGCACCGAGGAGCTCGAGCGCGCCGCGTCCGCTGAAGAAGTGGCGCCGCGTATAAAATTTTCGCCATCCGAAATGCGAGATATTAAAAACATTCTCGTCCATACCGGGCTTTTGATTACTCCAGCTGCAATTGCGACAGATGAAGACGCGCCTGTACAAGGATCGCGTGCCGATAAACACGCGCACGAACCATTCAAGTACTCGAAAGCTGAATTAATGGAACTCATGCGTCAAATGAAGGAGGGCGGCGCGTTCGATACTCCCGCTGGTGTGTCCAAGAGCGACGACAAACAAGAAAAACAAGCTTCGAACGAATTGGATCCCGATGAAGTCGTCAAAGTTGACTCCAAGACTGCTCGCGTGCTCAAATCGGAAATCGTCGCGTGCTTACGGGGTATCGAAGACGTCGTCGAGCTCACGCTTGAAGATGCGATCGCCAGTGCGAACAAATCAATCAAGCGTTCGGAGAATCCGAGTGAGCGCCTCAAGGACATTCGCGAAAAGCTTCGACCGTTATCAAATAAATAGTCCCGTTGAAAGTTGAAAGTTAGCGGTAATACATTTCCGGACATCCAAACACCCGAAAACAAGAATGTATTTCTTTACAATACTTGTACAATTGAACAAGACTAGGAAGTAAGAAGTCCACTACGCCGCCGTCGTTGAGAAGGCTTGTTTTATCAGCGTTTTCTGCTTCTCAGTCAGGTGCTTTGGAAATGTGACTTTCTGAATCTTGACGATGACATCGCCGCGAGCGCCTGTACGAGAATTGATCATGCCCTTATTTCGAACGACGCGACTCGAACCAGCTTCTGTGCAGTCGTCGAATGCGACTTCCAGCTCGACGCCATCGATGCCAGGAATTTTCGCTTTGAAACCGACGAGCGCGCTTCGTACGCTAATCGAAGGCACTTCGAAAATCAAATTGTCCTTTTCACGCTTAAACCATCGGTGTTTCGCTTCTTTAATGACCACAACGAGATCAGCTGCGTTCTCTGGCCCTTGACCGGCCACTTCATGCCCAAGCTTCTGATACGTCAGCCTCGTACCATCCTTCCAGCCTCGAGCGACGTCCACGGTGATGTTTTCATCCTTTTCCGTCATCCCATTCGGCCCGTTCACTTGTCGCTTAATCGTGAACCTTTTTTGCGTGCCCGTGTACAGTTCCTCTAGCGTGCACTCGAGATTCACCACGCACTCGCCTCTCGATCGCTTACGAGGCGTGTGTCCCCAATCCATGTCCTCCGCGCCTCCGCCGCCCGCGCCAAACGCCGCGCCGCGCGCGCCGCCACCCATATCGCCGAAAATTCCACTCATACCACCACCCATGCCACCGAAAAACGATTTAAACATGCGCTCGGCGTCTTCATTTGAAAATTCATGCGTCGTAAACCCTCCACCGGCGCCAGGAAACCCACCACCGGCGCTCGCGAATCCCGGTCCCGCGCCCGGCCCCGGTCCCGCGCTCGCGCGCGCCTCGGGCGGCACAAATCCCTGCTTCAACCCTTCTTCTCCGTATCGATCATAGATAGCGCGCTTATTCGCATCCGACAAACAATCATACGCCTCTGCGACGCGCTTAAAATCCTCCTGGTTGCCTCCTTTACGGTCGGGGTGCGTCTTCATCGCCATCTTCTTGTACGCCTTTTTCAACGCATCGTCATCGCAATCGCGCGCCACGCCGAGTCGCGCGTAGAAATCCTTCGGCACTGTCATCGCGCGCGCGGTGGTCGTGTGTTACCCGTGCGCGCTGTCGTTCCGTGTGATGCGTCGCGTAATGCGGGAGCGGCGTCGCGCGGCGTGCGAAGCGATGACGACGTTCGCGGCACCCGAGGGTGCCTTCTTCTTGAAGGTTCTAGAAGGTTCACTTGAGTATTACACGCGGGTTATGAGAGCATTTGAGCGCGACACGACGACGCTAATCATCCGTGGCGTGCTCGAGCGCGGTTTTACCATCGACGAGTTGGACTTGTAAGAAGCGCACGCCGTCGAGTTCGATCCAGACGGAGTTTGCGAGCCTGTCGCGTCGGGCGCGCGGGATGCCGCGTTCGAGACTGAGCATGATTCGCGCGCGCTCGAGTTGCCATTTCGCGACGGCGTTTTCGCTGACTTTGGCGTAAGTGTCACCCATCATGGCGACGAGGAGGTTGAGGAGGACGATGGCGCCGAGAATGGTGAATGAGGCGAGGAGGATGATCATGAGCACTTTTCCTCTAGGGGCGTTTTCGACGACGTCGCCCTCAAAACCTCCGCCGGTGAGCCATTCAAAGCATGTTAAGAGTTGATCGCCAAACATCGCCACCGAACGGTCTGATACTGGTTGGAGTACAACGAAGATTGCGGTGGAAAATGCGACGACGAACAAGCCAAGGATCAATCCAAATGGCGACACGTCGTCGATGATGATTTCGTACACCATGATGACAAAGTGCCCGGTACTCTTGAAGCCCATGAAGAGCCAAATAAAGTAAAACCATGCGCTTAAGAAAGCAAACGCCAAGAAAGAATCCGCCGCGAGCTCGTTTTCGATAAATGTACGAGACGCGACGGACGCGAGATAGGTACAACAAAATATCACGCTCACGACACTTTGACCGCTCGCGTCGGCGCGATGCGTATACTCGTACATCAATTGTGCAATAACGACGGTTAGAATCCCCGTCTTTGCAGTGTGTGAAACCGTAGAGGATAATCCAAACTGTTCCACAGAGTCGGCGAGCGATGTCACGTGCACTGCCGTCATGGTGATCAAAAACAATAAAATTTGCACAATGCGCGTGTAAAACAACTTTCCAATATACACATCCCACTTGCGTTGAAGCAACTCTTGAATCAAAGGCAAGCACAGTAAATTTATATGACCACGCTCAACGATATGCTCGAGAGCGCTGCGCCCTTCGCGCTGCTTGGTATCGATATCCAACAAGGGCATGCGTTGGCACGTCACCGGGCCGTAACTCCACTCGGTGATGCACAAGCGTCCAAGTTGAAAGTTAAACATATCTTCGTAGCCGCTTCTCGCGGCAAATAACATAGGACTCAACCCATCAGCGTTGACGATGTTTTCTAAAGAAATCTCCTCCCTGGCGTCTTCCTTCTTGACGGCGCGTTTTTGCCATCGCTCGCAGACCAATACAAACATCTCTGGTTGGTTGTGAATCACTGCCAAGTGTAAACATGTGTTGCCGTGCGAATCGCGTGCCGTCGCATCGGCGCCGCATTCAAGTAAAATCTCCACTAAATCACCTTGACCCGTACTCACCGCAAAACTTAACGCGTACTCGCCGTAATAACATGGCTGACCTCGCGTAAAAAAACGACCCGTCGCTCGAGCCGCGAGCAACCCAGGCGTGTCCGGCGTCGCCTTCAACAACAATTCCACCAAAGCTCGATTCTTGTTCACGATGGCAATGTGCAAACAACTCTCACCAAAATATTCATCCCCGACGTAGACGTCGTTCACGGTATCGGGCCATCGCTCGCCAATCATTTTCGCGCTTCGTAATTGCGCTGAGTCGCCGATATTCAACCCGCCTCCGTAAAGCAACATCAAATGCAGCGGCGTCTCTCCCACGGGTCCGCGCTCGCGCAAGCACTTCCCATCACTCTCAATTGTCAACGCGCGCACCGCGCTCTCATCACCTCGCTTCAAAGCGCTCCAAATTCCACCCGCGGTGTTCGCGTGCGTGGTTTGCAATTCAACGTCCCGGTTCCCCGCACCTATGCGTTGCGACGCCTCTTCTGCGCGCTCTAACGCACGCGACAGCGCGGACGCAACCACAGCGGCGACAATTGCCGACATAGCTTCGAAAAAGCACGTCGAGTTGGCGAGCACGAGGGCTTTTATAGTTTTTAACGCGCGCGCGGCGTCGAGGTTGGTTGTCCCCAACCACGGTTTTGCCGCCGCCGTTTTGGACGCCTTCGCCACCTTACCCACGACTTTGCGCGCGAGTATAGACTTGAACGAGAACGATCCCGAGGCGTAGGCGTGCTCAAGGCGCGCGAGCGCGCGAGCGGCGCAGATGAGCGCGCATAATGCGCTCACAGTGTACAATGCAAAGATTCTGCGCACGCGAGCTCGAGCGGCTTTACGCGCGAGACGCCTCGCGTCGCGCACTTTTGCCGCGTTGATGGCGTCGTGCGATTGTGCCAACGCGTCCGGGGCGTCGGCGAGCATGGTTCGAACGACGACGCGGGGCGTTGTGACGTCAAGCGCGAAGGGCGGCGTCTGTTGAAACGCGTGCGAGAGACCGAGAGTGGTGTTTTGTACAATGTCGCTCACTATATATACATCGACTAGAGCAGGATGCGATACTTTTCTTCTCTCGGGACGTCGCAGATGGACACCACGCCTGAGGCGTTGATTGACGCATACGTCCACGGATCGACGGCGCTCCAGGCGCACGAGTGCACCGAAATCGAGCGTTCGTTTGATCTTTTGGTCACCAGACGCACCGCCGAGCGTGACGCACTCGATCGGTCGCGTTGTTGTGGTGATTTCGTGTCGTCGTTCCATAATCGAACGCCGCCGTCTGAGCTAGCGGTTAAGAAAAGGGCATCGTAGACGGGATTGTACGCGCACCGCCAAATCCAGTGGTCGTGTCCCGGAATAATTTTCATCGCCTGCGCGTGCGCGCGCGTGTCCCAAATTTTCACCAACCCATCGTCACCGCACGTCATGATTTCATGCGCGACGTTTGGATTATATTTCACGTCGCGCGTTTGCGGCGCGTGAGCCTTTACGATGGTTTGCGCTCGCTCGCCCGAGCGAACGTCAAACATTGCAACGTCGGCGTCAATGCCGCACGCAAACACTTCCGAATCATTCGGGTCCCAGCTCCCACTCGCAACACCATCCTGTATGGTATTCATCCCACCAATCGTCATTGACCGCGAACTATCGCGACGGGTTACCATCGACGTCGTCGCGCGATAGCCCGTCTCCGTCCGCGTCCACGCCCGCGCTTTAAACTCATCCACCGTCATCAGCGTCCCTCGACTCGCATGAAATCGCGCACATTTCACCGTCTCAAACGCTTTCGCGTCGTCGTCGTCCGCGCCACTCGCACCGTGGTTGTCGTCTCGCACGCGTAAGACATCAAACGTCCCAGTTCCGGTTCCGCTCGCCTCCTCGCTCGCCGCGCGCGCGACTCCACACCCACGCCGTCGCGTCGTTTCGCACCCCACGTCCTCGTACACGATCGCGAAAAGCGCGTCGCCATTGTCGCCATCGATGCCGTCGATGTCGAACGCCGCCGCAGCGTCAGGGAGCGTGAAAAGCGTGTGAGTTCGCGCGCGTTTGGTGTCTGGGATGTAATCGATCGCCACGACGACGTTTGCGCGCGTTAACGCGTTCGTGACAGCGACGAAACGCGAGCGCACGTCGGCGTCGAGCGCGCACGGATGCGCGATGAGCGCGCGCGCTGGGGCGTCGAGAGCGACGTCCACCGATGCGGACATTGCACGAGGAGGGACGCGCGCCGGTGAGTGTGGGACAGTTGGCTCGAGTCGAGCGTCTTTGTTTAGCACGGAAGATGCGTTTATCAAAACGGTTCTATATCGTTTCTATCGCTTATCGCTACGTTTAGTCTTGGTACTGCTTAAGCTACGTGTGTTGTTTGAAAAACGCGCGCGTTTTGGTGTCTGCTCAACGCCGACGTTGAAATCGGATCTTTTAGTCGAAATCGAGCAAGTCACTAATCATGCCGAGGTGCGGGAATTCTTCTTGAATGCCTGGTGACCAAGTAGACGGATGACCCATACCCGGAGGTGGTTTCATCGACGGCGGCGTGCCGAGCGGGTTATTGCCCATCATCGGCGGCACGGGCGGTTGCCCGTACGCGCCATTCATACCCGGAGGCACCGAAGGCGGCTCGGGAGGTCTAGCGCCCGCAGCCATGGCGGCAAAGGATGGCGGTAAGCCACCCGTACTGTGACCAGGCGATGCTGGACTGGTGTCAGGTACGCGCGTAGAGCCAGGCGGCGGCGGACCGCGAGGCGGCGGCGGAGGACCAGCAGCGTCGTTGGTCGGCGGCGGAGGACCAGGCGGCAACGGAGGCTGCGATTTGGCGCTCGCGAGCAGCGGCTGCAAGTTAGACGACGACGTGGAGTGACCGTTCGATAGCAAGCTCGATGTAGAGCCCATGTGTACCAAGTTTGTCGTGTCACCCAACATCGCCGATGCCGCTTGCTGCGCGGTGCGCGCGACGTCGAGCGTATCCATCGACGACTGCGCCATGGATGAGAAATCGCCAACAGACGACCCACCGCCGCCACTCACGCCACCGCTATTGATCTCGTTCCTGAGGTTCAAGATGATGTCCTTCGCCTTGTCTAAGTCCTTCGTGAGCTGCACGCATTCGCTCGTCTTCTCGTCGAGTTGAAGCTCGAGTTGAGCGATGCGAGAACGCAGTGCGCTGACTTCGTTGGAAATCGGCGCCGGGATAACCTTGGACGGGGACGACACTTGCGCGGTGACAGCAGACTTGGTGCGCGTAGGCGTCGCTGGTGACTCGGACTTTGGCGACGGAATAGCCTTGGCGGCGGCTTCAGCGCGCTCCTTGGCTTCGGCATCCTCCTTGACTTTGCGCGCGGCGTCCTCCTTGGCTTTTTCTTCAGCTTCTCGCTTGGCCTTCTCCGCGGCTTTGGCCGCAGCCTTGGCTTCGCGCGCGGCGCGCGCTTCGGCTTCAATCTTAGCCTTAGCCGCAGCTTCCGCTTCTTCACGCGCCCGTTCCTCGGCTAAAGCCGCCGCCTTGGCGGCAGCCTTGGCGGCACGCTCCGCCTCCTTGACGGCTTCGAGTTGCTCTCGCTGACGCGCCTCCTCCGCCTCCTTTTCAGCCTTTTCAGCATCCTCGAGCGCCTTCTTCTGTCTCTGGCGTTCCTTTTGCTTTTGCTTCTTGCTCTTCTTTGCACCCTCAAGCTGCTGCGCAAGGCGTTCGGCTTCTTCTTCCTCTGCAATGAGCGCCTCTTGGCGCATCAACGCCTCGGCTTCGCGAAACGCAATCTCCACGCGGTTGACAAAGACGTGCGAAAGCACAAACATTTCAATCGTGCGTCGCCCGAGCTCGGCTAATCGCCTCTCATCGCGCTCAACCGCATCGGTGGCTGATAAATCATCACCAGCCGATCGCTTATCTTCCTCGTCAGCGTCAAATGCAGTGCCGTCGGCGGCGCGTTCGAGCGCAGACACAAAGTCACCCGTCAACACGCACTTGTTTTGTACCACGCTCAGCGCCACCGAACACTTGGACGTGCTGAGTGAATTGATGGCTGTCTTTTCCAAATCGTCCTCTGCGATATCGAGCGCACGGCATCCACAATACAGGGCATCCATGACAAGCGTCGACGTCACCTCCTTCTCGTTAAAGAAGCGCTTGACGATGCCCTTCAAGAGCACGTCGGCTTTCTCCATCGTGAGCTGCGCCTTCTCCTTGCCCTCGCGCGAGTTCCAAAACTGACGCAAGTTGGCCCACTGTTCGCCATTCGATCGCATAACGATGAGTTTTTCGCGCTTTTCATCTAAAAATCGTCGACAGATTCCCTGTTGGAGTGCACACAAAAGAAACAACGGTTAGACTTCAACTCGCGCTCGACGTTTTTTCAAAAGTCGCGCTCACAAAAACGCGTCATCGTTCAGATTCTATGGGTGTATAGATGTTCATCAGAATATATTGCTCAGAACGAGAAATGCTTGATATAGGTTTTCATCAGCACGACGACGTTGGTCTCGCATCGAAACGTTACATCGCATACGCACCTCGACGTTGGTCAGATACACCCGCACGAGCTCGCGTCTGTACTGCGGGTCCAAGCACCGAAACGGGCGCGAAATTTTTTCGTGAATCACTTGCACCTGCGCCTTGATGACGAGCGTATCAGCCACGGTGAACCCATCGAGCACTTTGGTGAGTTCCATAAACTTTTTCCAACCCCAATCGTGTTCTTTCTTGCAAAACCGATGCAACGTGTCGCTGTACTTGGACTTTTTGGGATCCTTGTTGACGACGGCGATGGTGAATTGCGCGAAATGGCTCCAACCTGCGAGACAGACGGGCGACGTCAGTACGCGAGGACGATCACACGCAATCACGACGACGCATGCGACGTCGGCACGTTCGTCGAGAACACACGCGCATACACATACCAGGGAGTAACTTGTCGTAATCGGCGACGCACAAAAACAACGACAAGTGATTGCTGACGTCGCACCCTTGGGGATACACCAATATATACCTACGCGTCGGGACGGAGCGCGAAGAAGACTTACGCGTCAGTGAATTGCACAGCACACACAATCAAACGATACGACAACAACAACGACGACGACAACGACATGGTCCGCTATCCTTCCACATAACACACGAGACACGAGACACGACACCAACGGACGCGACGCACGCGGACGCACCACTTGTACCCTCCGACTTCAAACACATTCGACCGAAGCTCGCGCTTGGCAATCGTCGAAAAGTTTTCAATCTTCCACGTAAACTTCCCATACATGCTCATCGGTTGTGGACCTACGCATGCGATGACAACGCGAGCTCTTACCGTCAGTACACGATCGTCACACGACGCATTCATTCGCTCAAACGCGCGCGATCCTCATGCGTCACTAGGTCCAGTTACACGCGACGTAATCGACGCAATTCACGCCTCACGCGACGCGCACGCGCGCGATCACGCACCGGCAGCGTCTTCTACCCCCCACGGACCACCTTCTGCGACATCCAACGGCCCGCGTCGCGCGCGCCACTCCGCATCCGCGGGGGAATCCGGCGTCACGCTCAGCGTCCCATCGCCCCCCGCGCCGCTCGCGCCGCTCGCGCCGCTCCCACCACTTCCGCCTCCACCGCCGCCGCCGCCGCCTCCACCGCCGCCGCCGACGTCCTCGAGCGCGGACGAATTCGCGTGTGATTTATCCCCGCCGCCGTCGGCGCCCGCGAGCGTCGCATCGTCGCCGTGCGCGGCGTCATCGTCGCCATCGGCGACCGCGACGGCGCCGCGCGCGGTGCCTCGCGGGCGCGCGCGGTCGTCGTCGTCGTCGTCGTCGCTCGTCGCGACCGCGCCCGCGTGCGCGGACGGCGCGGCGGAGGTTGGCGCGACGTGCGCGGCGTGCGCGGTGCCGGATCCGGCGTTGTCGCTGGCGTCGGCGCGGCCCATGGCGCGACGTGCACTGATGCGATCGCGGGGATCGCGCGCGCGGGGCGGACGTCGTCGTCGAACGCGAATTCGATCGATGCGTGTGGGGGTGCGCGATCGATGCGTGTGCGCTTTCGAGGCGTGTGTGATCGATATTGATCGATATGCGTGGTTGAACGCGAATTCGATCGCGATCGATGGGGGTGCGCGATCGATGCGTGTGCGCTTTCGAGGCGTGTGTGATCGATATTGATCGATATTTGATCATGGCTAGGCGGCTATCGGGCGACTACGGCTACGGGTACGGCTACGGGGGCGGATCGGCGGCGACGCGGACGATGGTGCCTAGGAATGGGTAATCACGGGAGGTTCGCGCGCCGGTGAGGGCGTCGAGTGCGGGGTTTGTGGTGCGCGATGGGGTGTCGGCGAGGCGGACGACGCCCGGGCGGGTGACGCAGACGTCGGCGCCAGACGCTCGCGCGACGCGAATGGCGGCGGCGAGTTTCGCTTTGGCGCCACCCGTGACATCGGTTGGGGTGTTTTCAAATCGTATGGATGGTGGTGGTGGTGGTGGTGGTGCCGATGTGGATGAGGGTACGACGCAGGCGTCGACGAGCGGGACCACGGAGACTACGCGAGCGTCGATGTCGTCACCCACAGCCTCGGACGACATCGGTTCGACTTCAATGACGCGCACGAGATTCACGCTCTCGCCCTGATCGATTTCTAGCGGTACGTCAAAATCATCTTCGCTCGCGATGACGTCTCTCGTCGGCGGCGCGTCGTAACAGCCAAAGACATTTGACAAAAACGCCACGCGCAGCGCCGCGTTGGAGCCTTTACCGTCGCGTGGCGCTGCGTTGGAATCGCCATCGAGCCATGCGCTTTGTTTTTGAACCCATATTGCACAAAACTCCACGATGTCATCCCCAGATAACACACTCGTGCCTTGAAGGCTGTCATCGACGACGTCGCCGTGAAGCACTGGGACGGCGCCATCCGCGCGCGCGCGCTCTAATGCATCCATTTTCGCGCATTCTACCACACCTACGCCACGCGTGCGCCATCCTTCAACATGAGGTGATATTCCTCTCGCATTCACGCCTTCTTTCACTAACGCTTGGACGACGATATCATTCAAGTCGCGCACTTTTGCGCGCGTCGCCGCTACGCCCGCTCGAAACGCCGCGTCTCCAGTCACGTCTCCACCGCGTGCGCATCCACACTCACGCGCCTCGGCTGTGCGCACGAAAACACGTGACAACTCCGTCAGTCTCTGTGCGTTTTCACCGACCAGAGCATCGACGGCGGCACGCGCACACGCCAAACATACCGTGTCCAAATCCTCCCGCGCCGTGTATGACTACCAACGAATACCCCGCGCGCGACGCGGCCACCACGGCGTCGACGCAGTCGCGCAATCCTCGTCGGTCGAGCACACCGCGTTGGTGTTTCTTGGTGAGTATCGCGCCCCCGAGCTTGACGACGACGACGTCAGGGGCCATGGAGCTCGGCGTGAAATTTTTAGGCGTCACAGTGTGACGTTTCGGAATGATACAGTCGCTGCTTTATCCACGCGCGGCGTCGCCGCCGACGCCCGCGCGCGCCGCTCGCGCGCGCACACACGCGAACACATCGACGTCGATGCCGTCACGCGCGAGAGAGGCGAGCGCGACGGTCGTTTTGGCGCTCGCCGCGGTCATCGGCGTGAGCCTGGGCGATGTCCAACCCGCGCGCGCGCTCGAGCAATCCGAGTTTTACATCGAGGACATCCCGAGCGGGCTCTCGGCGAGCGACGGCGCGAGCAAACGTCAGAGTTTGTCGTCCTTGGTGCGTGGGCCGAACGGCAAGGCGATCGAGGCGTGCGCGAATAAGTGTTTAGCGACGTGCGCGCGAGGCGGCTCGGGCACGGGCGCGCCGGGACTCGGGCCCATTTCCGCGAGACGAGACCCAGTGGTATTCAAAGATGGATTTCGATCTCGGGAGTATTGTTTGTACGAGTGTACGGATATTTGTTCCATTCGCGTCAACGCCGCGAGTCGGGCAAAGTGACGAGACGCGGCCGAGCGGTCAGAAACACAAACACGATAAATGTATACATATATATTGACGCCGCCGACGCGATAGATTAGTCCCGCCGCGATGTAGAACGCATTGTTAGACCACGTTGATATCTGTGCGCGCGCGCCCGCGCCGACGATGCGCCTGCGCGCGCATCAAGATGTGTAAACGCGCGCGCGCTTCAAAAAGACAGAAAACAAACGGACTTGGCGACGATTGACGTCATTTCCCGGCACGCGCGCGCCGTTCGGAATGTCCGTCACCCGCCGCGCCGCGCTCGTCGCCGCGGTCGTCCTCGTCGTTCTCGTCGTCACGGTGGACGCGTTCGACTCGTTCACGATGAGCGCGGCGTCGGCATCGGCGGCGGCGGCGTTGAAAGATTATCCACTTCTTGCGACGATTCAAAGCTACGCGTTACGCGCCGAACAGGCGTTCGATGACGCGTGCACGGCGATGTGGAGCAAGGTGTTGGCAAATTTTAGTCCGTTCGTCATCGCCGGCCCGCTGACGTTCGTGTATCATGAGTTGGTGTACTTTGGTGCGTGGACGCCGTGGTTGCTCATGGATCGATTCGATTACTTTAAACGTTGGAAGATTCAACCAGAGAAGACAGCGAGCAAGGAGATGGTTGGGAAGTGTTTGAAAAAGTTGCTTAAGTCGCACGTGTTCATTCAGCTTCCGATGCAGTTGATGTTTCACTATGTGGCGCCGTATTTTGGTTTTTCGCTTGCGTTGCCGTTGCCAAAGTCGCGTGACTTGCTGTGGCAAATTCCAACCTTTTTCGTCATCGAGGATTTTTATTTTTACTGGATTCACCGCGCTTTGCATCACAAGTCTGTGTACCGTTACGTGCATAAGGTTCATCACGAGCACACGCATCCTTTTGGGATTGCGGCAGAGTATTCGCACCCGCTCGAGACGTTTTTCCTCGGCATCGGGACGTTGCTGGGGCCGTTGTTTTTCGCCAAGCACATGGTGACGTTGTGGGTCTGGTTGTTTTTCCGGTTGATGGAAACCGTAGAAGATCACAGTGGGTACGACGTGCCGTGGAACCCGACGAATTTGATTCCGTTCTGGGGCGGGGCCGTGCATCACGATTTTCATCACAAGACGTTTGCTGGGCCGTATTCCAGCGTGTTTACGTGGTGCGACTGGATGTTTGGCACGGATAAATTGTTCCGCGCGCATCAACAAAAATTGCGCGGCGGCAAGGAATCTATCGCATACCCGGCAGTGTTCCGCGGTGCGCCGAATGAGCGCGTTTTGCGTTCGCGAGCAGCTAAAAAGGTAGACTAGTTGGATTTTTAATGATGATCATCTGTATTGAAAGAATCGCGAAAGACTAAATATTTTATGTTTAGAGCTCGTCCTTGACGTCGTTATTCGTCGCGGCGTCGGAATCCTCGGCGATATTCTCTGCATCCTCCTCTACTACGCCTTCTCCATCATTAGCTCCATCGGCACCCACGGCGCGGTCCTCTTCGCCGCCCACCGTCGTGGCGTTCGCGTCCGTGGCGTTCGCGTCCGTGGCGTTCGCGTCCGTGGTGTTCGTCTCAACCTTTGGTGGTTTAGGCTTGGGCTTGTTCTTGAGCTTTTTGAACTTAGCCTCGAGCGGTCGCTGGGTGATTTTAATCTCCGTTGACTCGAGCGACGGCGTCTCCGTCTTGCTCAACTTGTTCTGCGCCTCCTCCTTTTCATCAAGCCAAGACTCAAACTGGATGATCCCTTCAAGCAACTCTGTGGTATGCGTGGCGTTCAACCACGGCTTCTTTTCCGCCCAAGTTTCGATTTCAACCTTGGCCTTTTCAATAAACGCGCGCGCCTTCTTTATGGTTTCTGGACGCCGCGTTAATTCGGCGGCGCGGAATTCCATCGCGTCGCCTTGTGTCTGGAGCTCATTGTGCGTCTTTTTGAACTCTTCCGTGCTCGCGTCGGCACCGTCCATGTACAACCAATCTTCTTTGTCCATAAGCAAGTCTTTCAAAGTCGTGCGTTGTTCTTCATCTGTGACTTCTTGAATGCTCTCGTCGTCGAGCTTGGCGCGCATGGAATAAATGTACGCCTCGAGGTTGCTCTTTGCCGCTTCTTGCGCGCGCTTGGCGTCGTCCTTTTTGCGCAAGTCACCAAGCACGCGAATTGATGATTCAATTTGTGTTTCGGTGAGCGGCTCCATGGGCAAGCCAGAAATCTTGACATCGAGCAGCGTGCGGTGCACGCGACGACGCGCCTTCATCTTTGGAGGCTCTTCGACTTCGACTTCGTCAACGACAACTTCGGCAGGCATTTCCTCGGCCTCGGTGACATTGGTTTCATCCGGCGTCGCCGTTGCGTTGGTTTCAACATCCGTGGCATTCGCCCCGACAGTCGTCGCGTTCGTCGAGTTGTTCGCTTTTTTCTTTTTGGGCTTTTCTGGAACGTACTCGATGACCTCAACCACGTACTCGGCGCGAGTGACGTCCAAAATGCCGTGCACGTCGAAATCAAAGTACACGTTCATTTTGCCCACCGTGTCGTTGTGTTTAGCCATGGCATCCTTAACGTTGGTTACGTCGATAATCATGACTTGATCTGTCTCGGTGCCCGGAGGTAACGGCGAGCCGTCGGCTCGGTCAAGCGCGACGACAATCTTAGCGTCGCTCGTGCGGTTATACAAGCTCACGCGATGCGCCAGAGGCGTGCGAGCAAACGGTTCGACGAGCGTCGTTGGTTCACTCGACGTAAAATCGTCGCTCGGAGTGATGGTGTACGTCATCCCGTGCGGCATGGCGTCGAGCGCGCCAAATTTGCGCATGCGAAACGTTGTGCTCATATTCGCCGCAAACAACCCGGCACCCATGGCCACGGCTTCATCGGCGTCGAGGTGCACGTCAAACTTGCGCCCGCCAAGGGCGTCCATGATGGCATCCTTCACTCCAGGCACGCGCGTACTCCCACCGATGACTTCAATCGCTTCGATGTCAGCCAACGTTACGTTGAAGCGCTCCAACCCAGCGACGATGTCGCGCAGCGGTTGCGTCATACGCTCGAAAACGTCTTTCGCGATATCCGTGAACGCCGCGCGGTCAATAGTCGATCGCAAATCGATGTCGTCGTGCAACGACTCAACACTAAACGGCGCCTCTTTATTGGCACTTAAAATCTCCTTGGTCTTGCGCACGTTTTTGCGCATTTTGCCCACTGAACGCGGTGTCTTTGATAAATCAGCGGAATGTTTCTCCTCAAACTCCTTGACGAAACGATCAACGAGGAGCATGTCCAAGGTGTCACCACCGACAGTTTCATCCCACTTTACGTCGACGATTTCATACTGCCCGTGATACTTCTTCTTTCCACCTTCTTTCCCGGCCCAGGATGAATACCGAACCAACGCCGCGCTACTCGACGTGCTTCCAACATCCACCAATACAACCCACGTCGGCGTACCATCCTCCGCAAACTCCTTATCAATCCCCCACTGCAATGCAGCGCACGATAAATCACTCTTGAGCGCTAACACATTCAATCCAGCAACCTTGGCGGCATCTAATATCCCCCGACGCTGCGCTTGCGACGCAAACGGTGGCACCGCGATCACCGCGTCCCGAATCTTACCCCGACCCTGATCCTCCCCAACCTTCATCGCGTACTCCAACGTCATCGCAAATAACTCCTCCGCAGAATATTTCCCCGCTTTCTTCGCATCAATCACAATCGTATCCTTACGTGTCGCGTCACCGTGCTCTGTTTTATACGCCAGCTTGGAATCTTCTTTAATCTTCTCAAATCTCTTCGACGTCGAGCTCACACCCAACGCATCGCGCGCGCGCGTCACCACAATCTCCGGCGACCGCGGCATAAAATCCATCGCGCTCTCGCCAACCTGTCGTTCGGCGTTGTAGAAGCTCACCGCGGCGGTGGTTTTGCGTTTGCTGATTTCATTCACGGCGATGCCGATGGGGACGCGACCGGGGGCGACGAGCGAGACCTTGAGAAACTCTCCGCCCGCGTCGATTCCGATCACCGCCGCGCGCGCGACGGCGGCGAAGGCGACGGCCACGAGGGCGACGAGGGCCAAGACGGCCGGTCGTGCGCGCATGGTGTCGCGAGCGTGCGCCGTTGTGTGGAATGAGGTCAGATCACAAATGTTAGGTGTTCAGACGCCGGCGCGTATCATCTTGTTTCGACGCTCGCGACGCGTATGGCGCGACGACGTGAAGGGATGGGGACGAACGCGCGCGAGAATGGTGCGTTGTATATAATATTGTTTTACAGGCGGAGCGAAATGCGGTGCCGCGAGGTGTCGACGTCATGGATGATGACTTGGACGGTTTGGCCGACGGCGTACGCCGAATGCGGATCGAATGGTTTCGCGCCGGCGGATGATGATGATGATTGTTGTTTTTGCATCGCAGTGACGTGTAATAATGCGTCACGACCGACACCGATGTCAACAAAGATGCCAAAAGGGACGACGTTGCGGACGACGCCGGTGATGGCGTCGCCTGGCGTGAGGGCGTCGATGGTGAGGGCGTGCGTGCGCAAGGCGTTGGCTCGGGAGCCGGCGTCGGCGCCTCGAACGTCTTCGCCTGGTGCGCATAGGTCGCTGACGATGTCACGAAGGGTCAAGTGGTGACAACGCAGTTGTGCGGCATAGGATTTTAATGCCGTGACGTCGTCTTTGATCTCGCTGAGCTTAGGTTTGAGCCGGCGAAGGACATCCATGCTCGTCGTTCCGGCGTCTTCATCCGCAGTGAGATCGACGACGCTGGATTCTGCGATGTCGAGCGTCTTGAGTAATCCACGCGCGATGCCGTAGCTCTCAGGGTGCACAGATGTATGTTCGAGAACGTCTTTTGCGTCAGGCACTCGTAAGAACCCAATAATTTGCTCGAAAGTCTTCGCGCCGACGCCCGGCACATTTTTCAGCGCAGAGCGTTCTGCAAATGAGCCGCATTCGTCGCGGTGACGCACAATCTTTCCCGCCAAACTCGGCCCGAGACCAGGAATTCGCGATAACAGCGACTGCGATGAAGTGTTGAGATTTGCGCCGACTTGTGCAACGGCGGACTCCACGGTCGCCGTCAACGCGTTGGCGAGATCTTTTTCCTTGACATCGTGCTGGTACAGCCCGACGCCGATAGCTGCCGGATCAATTTTCACGAGTTCAGCCATTGGATCTTGTAAGCGCCGCGCGATGCTCACCGCACCGCGTAAAGAAACATCGATGTTTGGCAACTCTTTCGCCGCGAGCTCAGACGCGCTGTATACCGACGCGCCGGCTTCCGATACCACGCGCCAGCCTACGTCTCCGCCGATACTCTTCACCACATCCGCGATGAATGTTTCGGTTTCACGACTCGCCACGCCGTCTCCGATGGCAATCGCACGGACGTTCCATCGTTTGATGAGCGCGCTCAAGGTTTTCGCGCCTTCATCAGCTTTCGCCTTGGATTCTATTTGCGGCAGGCGGACGACACCCGTGTCGAGGAGTTGCCCGCGCTCATCCACGACAGCGAGCTTGCACCCCGTGCGATACGCCGGATCGACGCCCAAAACGCACGATGCAGGTTTTAATGGCGCCTGTAACAATAAAGCGCGCAAATTAGCGCCGAAATCGCCGATGGCGCGCTCCATCGCCTCGGCTTTTAATTTTCCCTTGGCCTCGCGTTCAATCGATGGCGCTAATAGACGCTTGATGCCATCTTCGACGGCATCTCTCACGACGCCATAGCGCCCACCACCTAATCGACGATTTTGGTCGCCACCGAGTAACGCCTTCATCGCCGCTGACGTCGCGCCTTTGAGATCAAAGTCAATCTTCACCCTGAGGACCTTGGCGTTTTCGGCCCGCATAATCGCCAGCGTCTGATGCGGCTTTATCCTACGCATCGGTGCACTAAATTCATAATAATCCCTCACCGCATCTGCTATTTTCTTCATCGTCTTATCGTCTACTTTCCCACTCGCCGCGGCTTTCCCATCCGCCGTAAGCGCGCAGACGAGCGCGCCGTACGACCAAATCGCGCTCCGCGCCGCCGCTCGCGCCGCCGTCTCATTCGCCGCACGCTCCGCCAACACATCCTTAGCAAACTTCAGCGCATCCTCCACCGTCTTTATCGCATCACCATTCACGTATGGGCGCGCTAAAGACTCTATGCCTCCCGGTCCATCGAGAATTAAAGCCTCCGCGAGCGCGTCGCATCTCAAACTCCGCGCTCTGTCCGCCCGGCTCGTCGCCTTTGTTCTAAACTTTTGCATCACATCCTCAATCGCCTCCAGCGTGCTCGCCGACGTCACCGCGCGAAGAACATCTGCGTCGCGTATGTCGAGCTTTTGGAGCGCGTCGAGCGCGCTCGCGCGCTTCGCCTCGAGCGCTTCGTACCGCCGAGCGGCTTTTTCCACGCAACGCAACTGTAGCTCATCCAAGCCTTGCGTGCGCTCCTTGCGATACCTCGCCACGAATGGCAGCGTACACTGGTCGTCGATCAACAACGCTAAGGCGGCCTCGATTTGCGCGCGAGAAATCGCGCGCGCGGTGTCTGCGTCGTCGCGTGACAGGTGGAGCTCCACCGCCGCGGCGCGAGACACCACCGACGACGTCGACGACGACGCGCGTCTCGCAAACGACACAGCATCGCCCACGCGCGAGCGCTTCATAACGAACGAAAACAATGCGCGCGCGTGTGATTCGAACGATACGGTCGCGCGCTCGCGCGTCTAAAGGTGAGGTTGCGCGCCGTTTCGTTGTTTCATTCCATCAAAAATTACATCACACATTGTTCCTTAACGCCTCCTTCAACCCTTCCTCTTGCCTGCTGTGCGCGTTGGGCGTGCGCGATTCTTCACTGACGCCATACGCGGCGTCATCGAACGCGCTTTCGCCGCGTCCGCTCTTCGCAGAGGCATCCGCGGCGGCGCGCAACGCCGCCTTGCGCGCCTCCTTTTGCCTCTGCGCCTCCTCCAAGTCCACCGCACGCGCGGAAGACGCGACGGATGCCGACGCCAACGCGACCGCGATCGCGATCGACGCTCTGCGCGTCATCGCCGGCGTCGCCGACGCCAGCGCTGGCGCCGGCGCGGCGTGGTCGCGCGCAGAAGACGCGCGCGGCATCGTCATCTTCATCGATGACAAGCGTCGCGCACGCGACGCGCGCGCGAACGGCGCGCGCGCGGACGACGGCGCGGCGCGCGGCGAGAGGGACATCGCGAGCGTCATCTCGAACGGTGGCGACGAGAGCGTGCGGCGGGCGGGCGTTCGGGGGCGCGCGCGCGGACGAATGAAGACTGATGACGTGGAAGGTGCGCCATCGCGCGACGCGGCTTTGGGCGCTGCGTGCGCGGCGCACGGCGACGACGGGCGCGGGGAAGTGGTGTGGGTGCGGCGTTTGCGGCGGCGGTGGCGCGCGCGGCATGTCGCGCGGCGCGTGCGTGGCGGCGCATGGCGCGAGAGCCGATGGAACGATGATGACAGCGGCTTCAGCAGCGCGACGAACGCGCGCGCGGTGTGCGCGAGCGAGCCGCACACGATCGCAGAGCGACTGTGGCGCTGCGGATGGGTCCCGCTCGTCGTCATCGGCGGCGAGCGCGTTCGATTTTCGCGCGCACGAGGCGTGGTTGATGGATGCGTTGACGCGGACGTGCGGCTCGAGCCGAAC